>Ga0214542_1004965_pt1 | contig 25812 bp, 25 predicted proteins | sample CNSS1metaG_FD_160096 | JGI IMG/M metagenome (GOLD analysis project Ga0214542, IMG submission 160096) | Root nodule microbial communities from cowpea collected in UCLA plant growth center, Los Angeles, California, USA - CNSS1 | ecosystem: Host-associated > Plants > Roots > Nodule | place: USA...
TTATATATATTTTTTATATTTTATATAAATATAAATATATATAATATATATATATATATATATATATATATATATATATATATATATATATATATATATATATATAATGTAATATAATATATAAAAGAGCCTCTTCAATGAAATTTTGGTTTCGTGACTGATTTCATTTTTTATTCTTTTGATGTGATATGATTAGACATTCCATATGAGTACAAAGAAGAGGACCAAGCAAAAGGAGAGCATTATAGTCTAGGTGAATTCAGAGCGACAAAGCAAAACGAGAGTATTATAGTCCACGTGAATTCAGAGCTTAATAAGAAATGTAGTGTGGTACAAACCAAACTTAACAGTGGTGAGGAAAGTTTCTTTGATTGTAAAAGTTTCTATTATCATCAGAATTCGAGAGATTGAATCCTCTGTACTTTGTTCCCATATTAGTTGATGATAATGTAGTGATTTTAAACCCTTATGCAATATTTCTGGTAAGTCTAATGATAAGGACACTGGAAATAATGAGTACTCTATCTAATTTCACTTGAAAAACCACTAACATTTTTGGAGTTTCTTTTCAATCATTCATCTTACAGATTGGGTTTGATTAGGTTTGCTATTTTGTTATTCATCCAAATATAACTTCTTGAGAATCTTGACTTTGTTGTGGCAGTTTTGGCTATATTTCTTGCCATATTTTTTTTATTTAATATTCAACTTTGACTTCTAATATGTAAGTAGAATTTGATTGTGTGTAGCATTTTTTGACTCAAAGGTTTCGGTTGTTGTAATGATTTTTATATCTTTTAGCATTCTTACAGAATTTAAAGGTTGGAATGCAAAAAACCATTTTCCCTTTTCAAAGGAATAAATTAAATAACCACAAAAATATTGCAATTTAGTTTAATACAGCAAGATACAAAAAAGGAATACATAAAAAAAAATTAAGAAGAAAACATCTCCATATTGAGTACAATGTAGAAATAAATAATAGGAAACAATAAACTGATCAAGTTAATATGAAAATGCATGATAAAGGGTAATTGTTTGAGACATTAGTAGTGAGTGTGTGAGCATTCAGAGGGATGACAACCTCATATCTTTATTTTTTACAGATTTTTTTTATGATATGATAAATTTAAGGTTTTTCTTTTATAATTGTAGCTTCTTCCGAGTTTGTAGAACAATTAATAATTTTATTTTAATACTGATTTTAGTGAAAAGGAAGGTATTTAAACTCTCTCATTAATATTTAATTACATAATTTAATATTTAATTTAATTTTTAGTACTTTATTTTATATTGTGTACCTTTAAAATATAATTTTTTTTTTCAAAAATGAAATATTAATATATAATTTTGAAATGATTTATATTTGCTTTTGTTTAATAATAAGTATGGAAATACGAAAAAAATTAAAATAAAATAAAAGAGGGAAAATAAATCAAAAGAAATAATTTTTTATCGATTTTCACAGCATTAATATATAGTGTATGAAAATAATTAATATAATAAAATGTAAAAATATGAAAAGAATTAAAATAAAATAAAATAGGGAAAATAAATCAAAAGAAAAAGTTTCTTATCCGTTTTTACGAATAACATTAATATAAATTTCTATATACAAGAAATAATAAATAGTGACATTATAATTAATAAATACTAACGTTATAATTAATAAATAATAAATTTTATTATGTTTTGGTTTTATAAAAAATTGTGGTTACAAAATTAGGAAATTATGATTGTATTAAATTTTAATTGAAAATTTATGATGTATTGTAGCTGGATTTTAATTATATTATTTTTATTGAGAAATGAATTTTAGTTATATTAATATTTAATTTAATTAGGTGAAAGGTTGTTGTGTGACTTAGAATACATATAACAAAAGACAAAGACAATTCCTCTATAAAGTTGGACTTTATCTTCCTTGTCCCATATTCATTCATGGATAACTATATGTAATAGATTCTAGAGTGAAATAAAAAAAAAAGATTGGATTGAAAATACTAATTATGAATGAAAATGAAAATGTAACTAGCCACTACAACTACAAATGTGGTTTACAAATAAATATTTAAAAATATTTGATAAGAGGTATAGAAATTAATCTTATACTATTCTGGTTATTTGTCAATTATTGTATTGCATTCTTTTGTTTTTTTTTATCAAATTTTAAATTTAATAAAATTATATTGATTTTATATTGCAGATTATAATGGTCTTCTAACCCATGAAATCAATCATAAGTTTTGTATACATGTTTATAGCATGTACATATATAAATGTTCAAAAAGTTAAAACTTTATATTAGACAAAACAATGATTAGTACAATTAGTATTGTTATGATCTTGGATGTTTAGAACCTTTTGCATTCATTTATAAACATGATAAAATTAATATCACCTATTTTAAATCATATTTATCATTACTATTAATATTTATTTTTAATTTCTTAAATTTTTTTCCATTTACTATAAAAAAACAAAATTCATTCGTCTAAAAGATAATCCGTGCGTTGCATGGGTCATATGGTATCTAACAAAATAATTTGAACATATGGTATCTAACAAAATAATTTGTTAAACTCCATGAAAATTATTATAAAATGAAAACCATTTTTGTGGTATTGCCATCAGTGGCGGATCTTGCCCAATAATATTGGAAGAGCCAAAAAATATACTCAAAATTTATATTTTTAATTATTGTCACTATACAATAAAAATTAATACATAATTTAATATAATCGTAACTACAAAACAAATCACACATATCTAAAGTATTGTTTTTTCAGATTCTTGAACTCATCAATAATTAAATAAAAACTAAAATTTTCAGTTATTTCTTTTAATATAAATATGTAAACCTTTCTAAATAATTAATAGGAAATTTCTCATGTAACTCGTTGAACTTTAAGAAAAGGATATCTAATTGAACAATATGATCATTAGTATTATGTTTCAGAATATGTAAAAAATTGAATTAGTCTTATTTTCATCTTCACATACAGCCTTCCTTTTATCACTTTAAAACAATGAATCTATTATCTTATTCTTCATTAATATTTATCACAACCTAATAAAAGATTGAGAGTTCCTAAAAAAGATTAAAATAAAAAAATAAGTTATTACAATCTAATAAAAAAATGAGAGTTCCTAAAAAAATCATGATAATAAAGTCACATTTCAAAATTGGTTATGAAAAAACACATCATACATCACTTTTACTTCTATATTCATAAAAAATAAACATAAGACTCATGAGATAAAAGATAATGCTAACTATTAAACAAATATTTTAGGATCAAGTAAGACATGAGAATTTCCTTTTTTTTCTTCAACAGTGAAAGAAAACAAATGAAATAAAAAGAAAAAAAAAGTTTGTATCTAATTTTTTTTCGAAAGCGAAAAGAAAACATGTGAGAATAAAAGATAAATCTAATATGTAAAAAAGCTCAAAAAGAAAATAAAAGAGGATGTATCTTAATAAATATTTTTAATTTTTATTATATTTGAATTTATGTTTTATCATTTATTATTATTAAATGTTATACTTTATAAAAAAAATTAAAAAAATACCTAATTTAATAATCATCATTTTTTAATATAAACTAAATATAATTTAAACTTTTTAAAAAATATTAAAATTTTCTAAATTACATATAATATACAAAAATTTAAAAAATATTGGGGGCCAATGGCCACTCCCTGCACCTCAAAACATCCGCCACTGGTTGCCATGTCTTATCCACTTTCTTTGTAAGGCTCGTGCCCCTTTTTCTTAGGGCTGCCTTAACCAATGGGCCTTAGGGCTGGCCCAGAAAGGGAAAACAGACTTAGTCCGTCCCAAACCCTAACCTTGCTCATTTATCGTAAACAGAAGGCACACTTCCTTGAGCTGCTGCTACTGCTACCGTCTTCTGCTAGGGTTCCAACATTCAGATTCACGTTTAGCTTGGTCATTGTTCTGCTCACGTAAGTACCTTTTAATCCTTACCGTCTTTGTCTAGTGTAGCTTTCGTAGTCACAGTGAAAGCTCTATAATAACTGGTTTTTATCCACTGTTCCAGTTTGCGAGTCGGGTTCTAGAGCTGCTGTGCTCCTTGGTTCTGTGTCAAAGTCCTGTATGAAACCATTTCCAAGTAGGGAAGCTAAGACCTTGCTCATATGTCCCGTTTTCCTAGTTGTTTGGCTGTTGTTTCGAGTTTATGTGGTTGGTGTGATGCTATACTGATTTTGAATACATAAATCTGTCGTACGAATTTGTTATTGAGCTGGTACTAGGGACTGTTGCAGGAAAACTGTGGCGAGACCTACTAATCTCGCCCAAGCGAGCCAGTCTCGCCTAGGCGAGATGAGCAGGGACTCGTCCAAACCCTATTTCGCGAGAGGTCGCCCAGGCGACCCGCTCATCATTTTGAGCGAGCGAGTATCTCGCCCAGGTGAGAGGGGTCTCGCCTAAGCGAGATCCCGTGTGGTTTTCTTGATGCCCTTTCGAGCCCTCGCCTAGGCGAAGGGGGCTCGCCTGAGCGAGCAGGTCTCACCTGAGCGAGATCCTTCGGCCTAAGCGAGGTGCTAGGCGAGGCAGGGCGCTGTGTGATTGTTTTCTTGACTTGGTGGGTGAATGTATGCCTTGAATTTAAGTATTGTGATGAGAGTATGAGATAAATGAGTATGCTTGTGTGAGGTAAATCATGAATATTGAATAATGGGTTGGTACGATCTTAGCATGAAAATTGTATGAGATGATTCATGAAATTGAAATGATGAGTTTGGTATGAATTTGACATGAGATATGAAAGGGTTGATATCAATGTGGCATGGTAAAGATATAAGATGGAGTTCCATATTCTGGGTTAGAGAATAAGGAGTTGGTATGGCTTGGTTGAGATTACGAAGGCGATGAATCATGAGAAACTATATGAGATGTGTACCACACCTAACCGAACTCAATCAAATAAATAAGAAATACATCAAGGCAGCCAAATATTCAGCCTAGGCCGAGTAAATCTAACTCATACCGGACCTGTTCGACTTAACTATATAAATGATAAACCTCACGAACATGCCAGAGACAACCCAAGTACACGACCTGGGCCGCCATGGTCTCGAATTTAAATGAACAAAGGCTAAAATAACAACAAAATGGCCAACACGGATAGTACACGGCCAAGGACGACATCTGATAAGCCAAGAAATAAACGGATCAGACCGCCCTCGAAGACTCGGTAAGATGGAGGTCCCCGCGTTCGATAGACCTTGAGGGGCCTAGGTTTGGGCCTAGGCCCACTCATAACCCAGGCTAGGGCCCAAACCAAGGCCCATCCCATTAGGTAAACAAACATCATTAATACTCTATAAATACACATGGACCCCACAAATTAAAGGTACGCATTCATTAATCACTGATTTGACTCTCTGAGAGCTTTGACTTACTTGAGCTTCAGAGACTCTTCTGCAGGTAACCCCTCCTGTGTTCAAGCTGACATGTATCAACCAGGGAGAGACCAACTGAAGAGATAGTGAATTACATGGTAAGGTGACATTTGTGCCTAACTCATCTTATTTGTTCTCTGCAGGAACAGGAAATAAAGACAGTAAAGGTCCTCTGGGATGCAATCACTCAGGAGATGACTTGAGAGATGGAGGATAGCATGAGGCAATCTTACCCACACTTGTTTCCTGGTAAGTGCAATTTTCGAGGACGAAAATCTTTAAAGTTGGGGGTAATGTAAGACCCGGGAAAATTAAATAATTAAATTAATAATGAGTTAGTAAATGTGGGTTGTAGAAGCCTTTATGGCATTTAATGCTAATCATTGTGACGTGGAAAAGTACTAGCTCAAGTGATTGAGAGTACTTTGATTGTGTGAGGGGACTTGGGTTCGAGTCCTATGTAAGCCAATTATGTGTGTTATTTGATTAATTAGTAATTTTAATAAATTGCATGGTTATGTTAGGTACTAACATAATTATATAATTAGAGGATTTATCACAAACATGACTTGGTTGAATTGGTGGTGTAAATTGCCTTGTGATTGAGTGGTTGTGGGTTCAACCCTTGTTGAGAACGAATTAATCTCTTTAACTTTGTTAAAGTACTTGTGGTCTGAATGTGAAAGGATAGGAAAGCCTAGAGACAATGGGGAGCCAAGGGGGTTGGGAGAAACAGCCCATAATGGACTATGAAAGGTAGTAATAAACATTAAAAAGAACCATTATTCATTTTTATTTTTTTTACCACAATTAGGAGCCATATAAAAGGGGAAAATTAGCCAATTTGAAGGGTTTTGGAAGTCTGAAACCTAGAGTGAGAAGGGAGTACGAATTTTGAGTGTGAAGGTGAATTGGGATTGAGGGCAAGCGGTGGAGGTTGAGAGAGCAAGAAGGCAGGGTTCTTAGGTATCATAAAATCAAGGTTAGGCAACCTTTTGAAGGAAAAATTCACAGGTTAGGGGAGCTCTTTTCCATGCATTTATATGTTTGTGTAGAAACTTGATGTGTTATGTGGTGTGCACTGATTTGTGTAACTTTGCCATGTGAATTGTTGATATTTGTGCTGTAAATTGGGGAATTGGACTGTTTTGTGGTAATGGAATTAAACCCTTATGAGAGTGCATGTAAATTTTGGGGTGTTGTGGTACTGTTAATGGATTGTGGTTCAATTGTGCTTGATTGGGGATCAACTTTGTGTATAATTCGTGCTCTTGATAATTGCAATAGTAATGGAGTACTTAGCATAGTGGTGTGTGAATTTTGGCATTTGGTTTGGTGTCTTTGTGTGCGTGACAACAAATAGGTCCTCTATTCTCGCCCGAGCTAACTAGGCTCGCCTAGGCGAGAATAACAGAAAGGAGATTTTGGGTTATGTCTGCACATCTCGCTCAGGCGAGAGTTGCTCGCCCAGGCGAGGATTTGTGAAAACGTGAGGTGGAGCTCGAGGGTCTCGCCCAGGCGAGGAGCCCATGCTTTGAGCGACAGAGTACCTCGCTCAGGTGAGAGGTATTCGCCTAAGAGAGAACTCGAGTTTGATGCTTGTGTGTTCTGATGTCTCGCCGCCTAGGCGAGTGTTGTTGTGGTGAGCGAAGTGGGATCTCGCCCAGGCGAGGTAAGCTCACCTAAGCGAGCCTTCGCATGTGAGACCTGTTTGCACGCTAGCTCAGGTGAGAAACCTTAGCTTGAGCGAGACAGGCCTGGTCGCTTAAGCTAAGGCTTCTAGCCCAAGCGAGTTTAGGACGGTTTATGGGTATTGTTTGTATACTTTGATGAAACATGGATCAGGAGATGTTGTGCCATGAGCGGGTAGGTTCATGGATGCTGGATAACATGTGATGGTATGGACGGGGAGGTTCATACTCGATTACTCTCCTGTGGGGATACGAGCGAGGTAGGTTCGTATGTTCCGTGCTCACAGTTTAGAGATGCTGTGTGCGGGGAGGTACGTAGCTTATGGATCACATGTGTTGGACTACGGGCGGGTAGGTCCGTAGAGTAGGACTACGAGCGGGGAGGTTCGTAGAGGCAGGACCACGAGCGGGCAGGTTCGTGTGAGCATCAGGAATCCTGAGTCCATGACTAATTTAATTTCTATTATTTAATTTCTGTGATTTTTATATACATTTTGAGCTCACCCTTTCTGTCTGTGTTTGGCGATGACCGTGTAATTTACACGGGAGCAGTTGATGATACAGGTAATGCTGCTAACACTCGAGATGGAGAGAGGGACTAGTTGGGAATTAGAGCTAGGGAAATTATTATGTTTTAAAGTTTTATTTGGAACTTATAAAAGCTTTTGGAATTATTTATCTTTATTCAATAATTGTCACGTTGAATATTAAATTTTTGTTTTATTTCCGCGGCGTATATTAATGAAGATGTGACATTCCAGCTTCTTTTTATATATGTAAAATATTTTAACTAATATCGTTTTAGGGATGTCACAAGCCACCTAACCGCGATATCCAGATTGCTTCCCAAACTTACCGAACAAACCCGACCCATCATCTAACTTCTCAAAAAATCTGTGAAGTTCTCTTGGAATGACAGTTGTGAAAATTTTTTCCAAGACCTCAGAACTACCCTTACATCCCCTCCAATCCTCCGTAAACCAAACGTACACCTCCCTCTACTGGTGTATATTACAGCAACAGACCATACAGTCAACGCCGCCCTGGTCCAAGAATCTACCGAGATCCAACATCCGGTCTACTTCGTCAGTCACTCCTTGCAAGACCCTGAAACCAGATATCAAATGGTGGAAAAACTCGTCTTATCCTTGGTAAATATAGCAAGATGGATCCGCCCATACTTCCAAAACCACCATATCATTGTCAAAACAAACTACCTCATCCAGAAAATCCTCCAAAAACCCGATCTTGCCGGACGAATGTCATCTTAGGTTGTGGAACTTTCCGAATTCAACATCTGTTACGAACCACGCGGCCCCATCAAAGCCTAGTGCGTACTTGAATTTGTTAACGACCTCCAACACACCCTAGAAGAGGACCAGTGGACACTATACGTTGATGGTTCCTCCAATCCAAGAGGTGCAGGTGCCGGTATCGTCCTAGAAGGCCCCAACCACATCCTCAGCAAAAAAAATCCATACACTTCACCTTTAAAACCTCCAACAACCAGACCGAAGACAAACCCATCCTTGCTAGCCTATCATTGGCGCGCGAAGTCAGAATACACTCGCTAGTATGCAAAACAGATTCCAAGCTCACATTAGCCACCTCAATGACGAGTTTCAAATTAAAGATGCAACTCTCCTCCAATATTATCGCCTGGTCCGCAATATCATGCAATCTAGTTTTGACAGGGTACCCATCCAACACATACCAAGTGGAGAGAATGTACAAGCAGACGCCTTGTCCAAATTACAAGTACTAAACTTAACGACATACATAGTTCCTCCTACAACAGACGTTATCTGCACCATCAACAAAGAACATCTGCCTCAACATGGGCACACCAACAAATGGACAACTCCGTATATCTAGTACCTCAAGACCGAAAACCTTCCACCTAATACTGACAAGGGATGGCTAGCAAAAGCAGCACGATATACAATGATAGGCGATGAATTATACAAGCGAGGATATGGACAACCCTTGCTCAAATGTGTTACAAAGGAGTAAGCAGAGTACATACTTAGAGAAATACATGAGGGAATATGCGGCTACCATTCGGGTAACAAAAAAAATAAAATTTGTAAAAACAGAGTTTGGAATCACCACCAAAGTTATTATAGGAAACTATGGAAAACCATAAAAAGGAGCAAGGTTTGCGAAAAACCAGATTTTGGGTTCGGGAGTCGGTTACGCTTGAGGAAGGTATTAGCACCCCCACAACGTCAATCCTAAGATGGTACCTTTAATTAAATGTGCAAAAGTTATGTGGTTTTTTCAAAATATTTAATTTTCCCCAAAAATAATAATAAATGAATTTACAAAAGAAACAAAAATTATGGTTTGGTTTTTTGGGCCTGATGAGGATTAATCCTCGCTCCTACGTATCTCCATGTGAATGGAGAATCAGGGTTACGTAGTTCTTTATGAAAAATTATTTGGAACATTATTTGAAAAATGATTTAATCTATTTTATAATTTTGAAAACTTTTTTATTTAAATTTTAGTATTATTTTAAAATTGGTGTCACGCGACACGAGCGGCCGGACAAACACTTGAAATAAATTCTTTTTCTAATCTTTTATTTTTCTTTATTTTTCTTAATCATTTATAAATTTTTAATATTTTTTTTAAAATTATTTTAGAGTAGTTGTGGATGTCATTACGACATGAGCAACCAAATAGATATAAAAGGGTAAACAAAGAAAATTTTTTTTTATCTTTAGATCATCTGTATATATTTTTTAGAAAAAAACAAAAGTCTAAATTGGATGTCACGCGACGCAAGCGCCTGGACAAACACTAAAGAAAGGGGAAAAAATATTTTTTATGATAAAAAAAGGAATGAAAATTGAGAAAAACTAAATCAAAAGATGAAAGAACTGAGAGTGACGTACCTTAAAAAAATTGAATATCTCCTAACTTTTTCTCTTTTCTCTTTTCTTTCTTCCTTTTCTAATATTTTTGTTTGTTTTTCCAATAGAAATAAAAATGAGAGGTGTCTATATGGGTGGTGATGAGAGAAAGAATTAGAAAAGTGTAGAGAATCCTTTTTCTCTTTTTTTTACCTCCTTCAATATGTTTTTTTTTTTTGAAAAAGAGATGAAAGAGGAGGTGTGTATGTGGGAGTGGTGAAGGGAAAGAATTAGAGAAGTGTAGAGAATTTTTTTCGGTTTTTTTTGTCCTGACAGAGTGCGTATTTATACTCACATCTTGCAATATCAATGCAATCTCAGTCTTAATTGTAATAAACAATATAAGGAAAGAATTGGTCATGATAACAACACATTATGGGATCAAGTCAAAGCAAATCAGAGCACAAAATCAATCAAGATTAGTAATATTGATTCTAATTATATGAAGAGATATTGCTTTTAATTATTAGAATCATATCACTAATTTCTCTATCAGAACAAAGGTGGTAGAAGATATGTTGAGTTGTTAGGTTCATGAGAAGGAGTGTGATAATTAATAACAAATTGGAATCTTCCTTCTTTTTCTTTTTTTTTTCTTTTTTTCATCTCTCTTTTTTTCTTTTTTTTTTCTAAAATTAAAGTTTTGAAGAAAATTTTGTTTCACATTTTTTTAATTTTCCATTAACTAAATTTTTTTTTTTGAGAATAAATTTATTCATTCGGACGAAATTGGGTGTTGACAAGGTGCACGAACCATGATGACCAGAATACTCATAGTTGGCTACTTCTGGCAAACCATGGAGGTAGACTATCAAGGTTTCATCAAAAAATGTATAACATGCCAAAAAAAGGCAATCTCATTCACCAGAAACAAAAGCAATTGCACTCCATACTCTCCCTATGGCCATTCGTAAAATGGGGAATGGACATCTTGGGACCATTCAGCCCAGGGAAAGGACAAGTGAAGTTCCTCATCGTTGGCATTGACTATTTCACAAAATGGATAGAGGCTAAGCCATTGGCCACAATCACCGCACAACAAGTCCAAGAATTTGTGTGGAAAGACGTCATATGCCGATATAGAGTTCCGCACACTATCATAACCGATAATTGTTGGCAATTCAGAGATAAGGAGCTCGCCAAATTCTACAGCGGTCTCGGAATTAAACACATCACCAGCTCAATGGAGCATCCACAAACCAACAGACAAGCTAAGGCCGCCAACAAGGTCATACTGGTCGAGTTGCGAAAAAGATTAGATGGCGCAAAATGCCGATAGCCAGAAGATTTGTTAGAAGTACTATGGGCTGACAGATGTACCCCTCAGTCCGCCACCAACGAACCCCCTTTAGCTTGGTTTACGGGGCGAAAGCGATGATACCAGTCGAGATTGGAGAACCCTCCTTACTTTGGCAAGTATATGACCACGACCAGAACCAACAAAATTTATGCACCCACCTAGACATGTTAACTGAGTTGTGTAAGAAAGCGCAAATCTGAAATATCGCGATAAAATAGAGGGCGGCCAGGAAATACAACTCGAACCTATGCCCACAAACATTTGTCAAAAGGGACCTAGTTTGGAGAATGGCCTGTAGTACAAGGAAGAAGGATGGCAAGTTCTCAACAAATTAGGATGGGCCATATCGAATACGAGAGGATGCAGGAGGAGGTGCCTACAAACTCAAACAACTATCAAGAAAAGAGATATTGAACACGTGGAACGTATCTCACTTAAAGTTCTACTTTAGTTAATCCTACCAATGTAATGAACACAGAAAGTCTGTAACCCTGGGTGTACTCTTTTTCCTCACCTGGCATTCTTTCCCTAATGAGGGTTTTGGCCAGGGAGTTTTCAACGAGGCACCCCAACTCTATGAATAAAAGCGAAGGGTTCTTTCTCTTTTCAACAAATTTGCTATTATTTCCTTTAAGTTCCTCACCACTTACCAAAGTAGGCGGCCTAGGTCGAACACCACAATCGTTAAGCTATTTCATTAAGTTCCCCACCACTTACCAAAGTAAACGGCATGGGTCGAACACCACAATCGTTAAGCCATTTTATTAAGTTCCCCACCACTTACCAAAGTAAGCGGCCTAAGTCAAACACCACAATCGTTAAGCTATGTTATTAAGTTCCCCACCACTTACCAAAGTAAGCGGCCTGGGTTGAACAAAAAAATCATTAAGCCATTTTATTAAGTACCCCACCACTTACCAAAGTAAGCAGCTTGGGTCGAACACCAAAATCATTAAGCCATTTTATTAAGTTCCCCACCACTTACGAAAGTAAGCGGTCTGAGTCGAATGTCAAATTGTTAAGTCATTTTCTTAAAATTTTCCCACCACTTACCAAACTAAGCGGCCTGGGTCGAACATCAAATTATTAAGTCATTTTCTTAAAAATTACCCACCACTTACAAAAGTAAGCGGCCTGGGTCGAATGTCAAATTGTTAAGTCATTTTCTTAAAAATTCCCCACCACTTACCAAAGTAAGCGGTCTGAGTCGAACGTCAAATTGTTAAGTCATTTTCCTAAAAATTCGCCACCATGAACCCAAGTAAGCGACATGGGCCACACATATCAAGCAACTATAACAAATCCAAAAAAACAAAGCCATCAAACAACGCGCCTATAACACGAGCTAGCGGCATCACGTACCGCGATAAGTATACAAAAGGCATTCATCATATTAAAAAAGACAAGAAAATTTTTACGAGTTATTACAAACTTAGGATTAAAAACAAATTAAAAATTCAAATCATTAATCCTAAGCAGCTAGCTGATTCACGTCCACCTCCACGGCCACGATCTCATCAGGGTTTGCATCCACTTCAACTGCCAACTTCTCAACTTCCTCCTCCAGGCTGAATTCCATTTCGCTCACAAGCTGCCTATCCACCACATCTTTGTTCATGTCAAACTTGGCATCAGACGCGTCGACATCTTTGAGGAAGAAGGTCGTTTTCCGCAAACCCTTATGAAAATCGTTGATGTGCTTTTGGATAATATGGCCCTTCAGGTCCTCAAGTTCGCTTTCAAGCCTGTCATGTTTCTCTTTCAGCTCATCATAGTCGGTCTCCAGGTCAATGATCTTTTCATTAAGTTTTCTCTCAGAATCCAGACATCTGACCCTCCATGACCCAGCAGCTTCCTCTCCTCCTGCCATTACTCATTTTCCTTTCAACAAGAAACCTTCTCCTTTGCGTGCTTGTCGGCCTGGACCTTCAACTCTTCTCGGAGCTCCTCCACCTTTGCCCGACCACCTTCCTTAATCTTTCTTTGAAGCAAATTGCCCACTCTACGCCCCATGATCAGTGCCTTGTTGTTAAACTCTAGCATGACCTTGACCATGGCATTGGGCTCCATGTTGTCAATGGATTTTACCAGAGACTCCACCAAATTAATTTCAATATCACGCCGGACAGTAGTCTCTGACAACTCCAAACTGGCCTCCGGCTTCTTCGCCCCAAATGAAGATCCTAGCCCCAACAATGTAGCCCTTACCCGCTTTATGTCTTTCCCACCAACTTGCTTGGCGAAAACTTCTGCTTTCCTCTTCGTCCCTCTGTGGACATGAACCTCCACAAGCGGATCTTGCAAGTTAGGAACTTCAGTGTTCCCAGCATTCTTTGCTTTGGCAGCCTTCTCCTTGTGCATAGCCTGGGATAAGTTCAAATTCTTCTTCCCAAGTTGAGCCATATGACCTACAATAGCGGTAAAAACCGGTTAGTTTCCTCGAAAACAACATAGCGGTAAAAACATAAAACGATACCTTCTAAATCAACAATGGGATGCATGGATAAATAAACTCTAACTAAGCCCTTAGTGGGCATCTTATCATTAAACTTCATCAAAGTCTCCACCACCTCCCTATCAGCTACTAACAACTCCTCTCTTTTCATATCCTTATAACACCAAGGGTTGTCGGTCCAGCTGAATGGGAACTTTGTACTCCCATCATCGTTATAAAAGTAGGAACGCCCTGGCTCCTTGACTACCACTTTAAAGAAACCATCTTTAAAATGTTTAAACGATTGAGAAAAAGCTTCCAGTCTGCTTATCCTTGGCCGACTTATCAATGACAGCCAAGTAGTTGGACTTTTGGGTCGAGTATCGTAGAAGTACATGAAGCATTGAGGTGACGGTTGGAGATACAGAGATCGGCACAACACCCAGAATGCTTGCAAATAGGCCCAGTTGTTAGGATGCAGCTGAGTAGGGGTGACGTTAAGTAAGCGCAATACCCCCATGGCGAAGTCGTCAAAGGGCATCCTCACGTGCAATTGAGAGAAGTGGCACATGTACATATAGAAGAACCCCTCTGAGGCTCCCTCCTAACCGTGGCAAATGCAATCAATGGCGTTTACCCTTTCTAGAGACATTATGTTTCGCCTGATGTTCCTCTTAAAAATAGGTAGGCGGAACCATTTGCACAAGGAATACTGAGTCTGCACGTCCTCAGCCACCCATCTGTATCCGACTCTTATCGACAAGCTACTTTCTGCCAACTCCTCAGGCGAATCCTGCCTAGTTTCAACAGTTACCTCAATAGGGATTCTTCCCACGCCGGCCAGCTGGCCACTACCCTCGCCCATTGACCGTCCATTACACTCTTCCCTTGACCGTCCACTCCCACTACTCGAGCTAGGCGATGACACACTATTGTTATCACTTGACATACCTTTTTCAGTTTTAGATGACGGCAAAAACAATGGATGTACCGGACAAATTTCACACGTACACAAGTCACTTTTCTCAAACTCTAGCAAATGAAGCAAGATGGACAAATGTTTCTATCCACCTCTATTTATAATCAACAGAACAGCCATAAAGTTTTCCTGCCCAAACAATGAGAAGATGAAACATCACGCCGAAGGCGAAGCGACGCAAATTAATAATGGTTGCGCAAATCCCTCTGATAGGACCCTTGACAACTGACACCCCTTCACCTACTTCCATCACTTCTGAAACTCTTAGCAATGTTAATCACATCTCAAGACTACGGGACTACCATACCATACCAAGAAAGAAGTAATTTTTTTCTTGCCGAGAACTATCAAAACAAACGTGCAGATTGCTACATGACTCACATTACCAAAGATCAACAGACTGGTATGTTGAACACATATCGCTATCACTGATACGGCTCACCGCTTATTCCTAACTAATAACATACAAACCTTCAACGTGGCATATATCTCGCCAAAGGTTGGGGGACTGATGTACTATATCTAGGCAAACTTAGATAACCATACAGTCTAAACCACTTATATACAGTCCTATGATAAAAACAGTAGACTCTATAAATACACGTGGACCCCAACAATTAAAGGTACGCTTTCATTAATTCACTAATCTGAGATTTGACTTTTGAGAGCCTTTATTGACTTGATCGTCAGAGCCCTTTCCACAGGTAACATCTTAAGGATCCAGACCGCCAACGTTAGGAGACGACATGTACAAGTCAAGGAGATGCCTGTTTGAGAGGTCAAGGATTGGGGTATGATGTTATTTGTGTTCCCTGACATTCCTTATTTGTTTCCGCAGGAACAATAATATTACTGGTTTTATTCCTCCTAGATACAATGCATTAAGGATAACCCTATTACAATGAGAGAGAGCACACGTTGAGAGGTTACTCAACCCAATTAAATCAACTTGGAACAAAAAAGGATTCCCAAAGGAGACCTTTAATTATTTTTATGGCCATAAGTGAGGGGGCTCCTATGTTTTTTTAAAAGTGGTTGATGCTTCTGAGGAAATAAATAATAAGTAGTACACAACTAACAAAATGATTGATTTTATTAAAGAAATAAGGGAAGAAAATGTTGTGCCAGTTATAACAGATAATGCTCCTATATGCAAAGTTGTTGGAATGATCATTGAAGGATTATTTCCTAAAATTTTTTGACACCTTGAGTTATGCATGCATTAAATCTTGCCTTGAAGAACATGTGTGCAACAAAGAATGTTGAAGGGAATGATGTTGTTTATGGTGAGTGTAGTTAGGTTACAAAAATTATCGATGATGTTTCTTTTATTAGGAATTTTTATCATGAATCACTCCATGAGATTGGCAATTTTCAATCGTTTCTCACATTTGAAGTTACTTTTGTAAGTTTTGAAATGGTTGGAATGCCAAGAAAGGGGGGTTCAATTGGCTAGTTAAAAATTTAGGCAATCTTTAAAGTCTAAAAACTATCTTTAGTTGAATCAATTCGATCACCAACTTTGGATGCAAAAAAACACTGGACAATATACTTTCAATCGATCAAAAACAGAGTTAGTCAATTGATTTTACTAAACAGATTATGTTATGGTATAATCAATCAATTGAAACAGAAAAACAGTCGACTAAAATACTAGGAAAAATACAGAAATGCAGGTTTACGATTTGTAGCAAGAACAATGAAAAAGAACACTCAAGACAGGTTCTAATTGATTATGCAAATGTGCTCAATGATGTAGATGCCACCAAAACATTCAAGAATATGAAAAAGATGGTTTAAATTCAAGTTCTTTAAACTTTAAATAATTATGTAAGAGAGAAGGGTTAGAGAAAAGATTGGAGCACAAGATTTTTATACTAGTTCACTCAAACCTGAGCTATATACAGTTTGTCAAGGCAACCCGAGCCTGACTTTGCATTATTTCAAAAGATTTACAAAGTTTACACTCTTACACTTTCAAAATAAGCAAAACACACACCAAAGACTCTTGAATCACACAAGAATCACAACAATACAGCAAGACACCTCTTGCAGACCTAAAAAACCACCAGGCACACACACAAAGCTTGAGAGAGATCAAACCTTAGTGGTAGCACAACCTTGCCTACCACAAACACCTTCTCCAAGCTTCAAACACAAGCCAAAAGCTCCAAGAATTGATCCAAGATCAATCTTCAACAGCTGCAATCTGAATGATAACGAAAGAGAGAGAATCCACAAGTTTCCAAAACAGTTTCGTGCTAAAAAATGGTCTTGGTACCTCTCTTTCAAAAATCACAGCACTTATAGACAAATTGTTACGAAATTCAACAGGTTGATTTCACTTGACTTAAGTGAAATCAGTTTGTAAGACCTGAAGAATTTAAATAATTAAATAAATAATTATTTAATAAATACGAGTAATGGGAGCCTTTATGGCATTAAATGTTAACTTTCATGACGTGGAAAAGTACTAGCTCAAATGGTTGAGAGTACCTGGTACAGATATGGGTATGAGTATATATCCATTACTCAGTGGGGATGAAGATGAGACAAAAAAATTGTTATCCGTTGGATGGATTTGAGTATAGAGATGATGATGAATTTTTTCTTTGAAAATGAGTATGAAATAGCAAAACTCGTCTTCGTCTGTCCATTGTCATACTAGAAAATGTTCAAACATCCAAAAGGCAAATAAAAGAATGACCAAAAATACTAATGACATGTTTGTAATTTCAATAACTCAAATCAAAGTTTAACTCAAAAATTATGTTGTGGCAAATTAAGTTCTTTTGATAACTGAAAAACAAACATATCTTAATTTTTTTTAATCGAACAAAAATTATGAAATTAGGGTTGTTAACATGTGTCAACACCCAATTTCGTCCGGATTGTATTTTTATTTACTTATTTATTTTATTATTACCTTATTATTATTATTATTATTTTTATTTATTTATTTATTTATATTTATTTATTTATTTATATTTTTTATTTTTTCTCTTTTTAGTAATCTTATTTTACTTTGATTTTATTGTGTTTTATTTTGTCCTTTTATCTTATCTTATTTTATTTTTATTTTTATTTTTTATTTTTATCTTTTTATTTTGTCCATTTTATTTTATGTTTATTTTAGTTTATTTATTTGATTTATTTTACTATTTGTTAGTTTAAAAAAAAGGGAAAAAGAAAAACGGATTAAAAAAGGGGTAAAAAGAAGAATGGATTTGAAAAAAAATAGGAGTAAAGAAAAAATGTAAAAAAAATAGAACAGAACAAAAAAAAAAATAGAGCAAAGAGAAAGAAAGGGCAGAGCATTTAATGTTTTTCTGCACTCAATAGACTAACTCTTTCCTTATTTGGTGCCTTGGCTCGTGCACTAGCTGAACTGCAGCTACTTATCATACAAAAGAAGAAACTACGTCAGTGAAAAATAGAGGAAGGTCATGGTGAGTGACTGGCTGGCTGCATCTACATGGATTGATTGATGAAGGATTATCTTTTTTCCTTTTAGAGTTATGAATATGGTGAAGTTGTTTAAGAAAGCTTTTTGAAAATTCCCACTGGACATTAAGATATCATGCTATCTAGATGTGAAGGTTCATTTCTCAAGCTCATGAAAGGAAGAAGAGAGTTGGATTTAAGCTTAAACACACACGGCAATAACAACACTTAAAAAGCAAAATGAAAGAAGAAACAATAAAAATGGAAAGCATAGAAGATGAAGAATGGAAGCAGCACACCACTCATAGGGGGGATCTAAGCCAACCAAACCCTAGAGATGAGTGATGGTGCCGCCACTTGCAAGCAAAATAAGGCAAAGGTGAGTTCACTTCTAGGAAGGAGAGCTCACGAAAATTGGCGGTTCAATGCACAAAGTGATGAAGGATCATCTCGGATTTGGGGTGAAATTCATCTAGAACGAAAATGGGTATGAACCCTAGAACGAATGGGGAAAAAATGGAGGACGTTGATTTGGGGGTTTTCGGAACGGGAGGAATTCACGCCACTTGGAGGAGGTTCCAAGATAAGTGAGGAAGATCCGCCACTCTGAATCGGAGATTTCAAAGATAAGGATTGGTGGTTCTAAGGAGAACCTCGAGACTTGAGAGAAAACTCAAATTTTTATATAACTCAAATCTGCCTACAAATGTGTCTCACAAGGGCTTATATACTATGGGCCGAAACACCAAAAGGCCCAACACAAGAAAAGGTCTTATAAAGCCCAAACAAAAACATTACAGAAATTATAAAAGAGTTCTTATTCTACGATCTGAAGCTAATCCGAGATCTCTTTGAAGGTCTTGGGCATGACTCCATCAACTGCTCTGAAATCCCTATGACGATCCTGAACCACGCCTCCATCACAAAGTTTATAACAAAATGATCAACCCTTTTACAAGACAAGACAAGGAGCACCCTTTAAATAGGAGTTCATAGGGGTCCTTAACAAATACAAAAACATGAAAAAGGATTAACTAGCAAACCTTAAACCTAATGTGAGAGTGAGTCTTGGCCAAGTGAAGGGAGATGATTGGTGGAGGCATTCCCATGAGGATTCTAGGCCAAAGGAGACAAGGTACATGTCTACTTTTGCTTTTCCTTTTTTCTTTTTGCTTTCCTCTCTCTTCCACTTCATCCAAGTGCTCCAATCACCAAGTGCCACCTAGCCATGCTCTACTTTCTCTTAATTACCTACAAAACAAGACAAACAAGGATTAGCATGTTGGTTTAAGTTAATCTAATCTTGGTCAAAGGTCAACTTTGGATCAAAGTCAAGAAGTCAACCAAAATAAGTCAACTAGAAACCAACCTAGGGAATTCAAACTAAAGTAATGCAAAACAAAGATAAAGGTGATGGAATAGAAGACTCCCCTCTAGACATGCTTCTAGTGATCCTTCTTGAGGGAGCTTCTAAGGAGGTGGTCACACCTTTATCATTGATTGAAGAGGGAAAAGTGACTCTGCAGATAAGGCAATGGGGGGAAGCAACGCCACTTCCCACCTTTTACGTCTCTCAACCAGGAACAAAAGGAGGAAGATCTCATAAATAAGGGAAAAACGAAAAATAGGGGATTTTTAGACAAGCTCTCAGCACATTCGTAGGAGAACACTGGGAGGAGAAAATACATAATTTCACAGCAGTTTCACAAATTCATAGAGGGTGCCAAAACAAGATAAAGAGACTACAAGAGGTAAGTGTCAATACTTGAACGTTTGGATGAATGTGAAACTGTGTCTGGTCTTTGGATGAACGATGTTATGTTGTCCTTGCCATGCTTGATTTCTTGCTGGTTCATGATAATGATTCTGTGCAATGTGTTGGTTTAGTGCTAAAAAACAAAATATGCATTAACTATATTTCATCTATCACAACACAACTTTGATAAAAAAAAACAACACTAGCATCATCGTGCGTTCATCTCCATTCTCATACAATCTTCATAGCCATCTTCTTCATCTTTCTTCCTTAGCAAACCTGCATAAAACAAAAAACAAAAAACATGAGAAGGCAAAAAGACGTGACGAACACCAAGCCTATCCATAGCCACAAATCATAACCTTCAAATTCACCTTTGATCCTTCCCATTCTTAAAACCGCCGTCACTTCAGAATCGTTACCATCACCATTAGGCTTCCATCTTCAACCCTTACCACAACACTTCATTCGTTACCAACACATCACCATTATCTCCGTCCAACACAAACACCAATCCAACAACTAGAATCACACCCATTCTTCATCATCAATATAAACCCTCCATTGTTCTGTTACAACCCCATCCCTGCAATCTTCATTCACACTGAATCAAAATCCCATTCCAGAACCAAACACCCAAGTCTCATGTTAACCAATCAGCCACATCCAAGCATAACAGATAGATGAATAAAGGGGTATACCCATCACAGTGGCTCTGAATGGAGGAGTGTGGTTGTGTGATGGTTGCAGACCCAATCACGGTGGCTGGCACGGCAGTGACGAGTTGCAGAGTGGGCGTGGCGTGGACGCTGGCGGCGACTGGAACCTCTAACGGCGGTAGAGGGAGCACCAGTGGGCATCGCGGAGAGGGGCTTTGAGGGACCAGATGTGTTTCGTGGAGAGCGCGTAGAAGGCGGAGACCGAGTAGTCAGTGGAGGCGTTGTTGTTGGCATTTCGCGCGAGGTGGAGTGAAGGGCGATGGTGTCGCTGGTGAAGCCTCCGGCGAAGGTCATTAGTGGTGGCTGAAAGGTGGACGGTGACGAGATCTTGGTGGCTTGGGAGAAGAGAGTTGTTGGCATTCCTTATTTATTTATTTTTTATTTATTTTTTTTTTCTGAAAAAAAAAAAAAACTACATGAAAGTTGTCAAAACTTGCAAAAAAATGATAAAAAAAATAATAATAAATATGTTCTTTTTCACTTTTTTGTGTTTGTCCGGTCGCTCGCACTGTGTGACATTTATTTTTTAAAAAATACCAAAAATAGTTTTTTTTCTCTTTTAGTGTCTGTCCGACCACTCGCATCCTATGACACACATTTTCAAGCAATTTAAAAATACCACAAAAATGTAGATTTTCAAAATATAAAAACCTCACTAACACAAAAAAGCCTTATAACGTCACCACAATAACGTCTGCCTAAAAAAAGTCCAACATTAAAAATGACCGGTGGCATTTTTGTAAATGACGGGACCTTTTTAACGTCTGCCTGCTCCAGGTCAAACGTCACTTAACGTCTGTGTATCACACCTAGCCGGCCTAACCAAATAATAACCATAGATCCCGTCTATATAACCACCAAGGATGCAAATAATAAACAATCACCATATATACGCTGAGCAAATAAAGTATCCGACCTAAGCCGATAGAAGAGCAACAGCGACCTAAGCCGCTAAAAGAGTAACCGGTCTGGACCGATAAAGAGTAACCGGTCTAGGCCGACAGCTTTGGGAAACTAAACAAACACTTGACAAATTCAGAACATTTCTCGTAAGACTCATAAGGCCCACAATAATCGAACTAAGGGACCTGGGCTAAGGCCCAGGTCCACCTACGGCCCAAACAGGGGCCCAACCCATGACGTGGCCAGACATAACTAATAATCTATAAATATGCATGGACCCCACGAATTAAAGGTACGCATTCATTACTTTCCTAATCACGAGATTTGACTTTCTGAGAGATTTTGCTGACTTGAGCTTCGGAGTCTCTTCTACAGGTAATCCCCCTCGAGTCCAAACCAATACATCGAGATATCCATGGGCGACATGTATCGACCAAGAGGAAGCGTACTGAGGAGATTGCGGACCAGAGTAAGGTAGTGCTTGTGTCTGACATATCTTATTTGTTCTCTGTAGGAACAGTCTGTTTAAAAATACCCCGACGTTATTTAAAAAAGGACGTCGGACTCCTTTGCGCCAAATGTCCCTTAACGTCGGACCCACACGCGCCAGACGTCTTTTAACGTCAGCTACCCAACCCCCGACGTCACTTAACGTCGAACTAACACAGCACCGACGTTAAGTTTTGTTTATCTCTCCCGAGACGCGGAAACCCTTACGTTGTTCACTGTATGTATATAATTGTTCGTTGTATGTATATAATTGTTTGTGTTTTTTTATAATTGTTATTACAGTTTTAGTCTTAGACTATTTTTTTTGTTAATTTTTTTGGCCTATTTTTTTTATTCAAAATTTTAAAATAATATTTGTAAAATTACGAAATAAAATTACATTTAGGTTAAATTATACTTTTAGTCCCATTTTCGTAGCAAAATTTGAATTTGGTCCCTCAATTCTTTTTTATCTCAATTTGGTCCCTATTTTGGGAAATTTGATGTAATCAAGTCCTTTCCGTTAGTGGTGTAGTAACGGTGTTAAATGGGGTGCCACGTGTCAGCTTCTGGGTTTTTTGAATTTTTTTGAATTTTTTTTGATTTTTTATTTATTTTTTTAAAAATTTTAGAAAAATTAAAAATTTGCCACGTGTCAACCTGACATTATGCCACGTGGTAGTGACAGTGCCACGTGTCACTATTATGGCATGTGTCGTTTTCTCATTCTCAATTTGGTCCCTATATTTTAATTTTTGTCTCAATTTAGTCCCAATTTTTGTAAAAAAGATGCAATTTCGTCCCCTTCCAAATTGAAACAAAAATTATAAAATATTATACAAATATTTTTATTAAATTTGATTTTTTTTATTCAAATTGATATTTTTATTATATATTTTCAATAAAACTAAGTTTATTTAAATTTGTTTCACATTCAATTTTACTTAAAATTGTTTTCAAATTTTAAATTTATTTGTTTTTTATTGGTACATAAACTAGTTAATTTTTTTTAAATTATATCAATATAATTTATGAATTCAAAACAACTTTAAAACAATTTTACTTGAAATATCAATTTTAAATAGTTTAATGTAAAATATAAATTAAAATAAACTTAATCTTGTTAAAAATATTTACTTGAAATATCAATTTTGATAGAAATATTTGTGCACATTTATATAGAAATTAAATTTGGTTTCAATTTGGAGAGGGACAAAATTGAAAAATTTTTACAAAAATTGGGACTAAATTGGGACAAAAATTAAAATACTGAGACCAAATTGAGAATAGGAAAATGACACATGGAATAATAGTGACACGTGGCACTATCACTGCCACGTGGCACGATGTTAGCTTGACACGTGACAAATTTTAAATTATTTTAAAAATTTTACAAAAATAAATAAAAATTCAAAGAAAATCAAAAAATCCAGGAACTGACACGTGGCATCCATTTAACACCATTACTACACCACTAACGAAAAGGACCTAATTGCATCAAATTCCCCAAAATAGGGACCAGATTAAGATAAAAAAGAATTAAGGGACCAAATTCAAATTTTGCTACGAAAATAGGGACCAAAAATATAATTTAACCTTATATTTATTATTAGATATATGCATGTTTAAATAATTCTAATTGCATTTTATATTTGAATATTATTGTTGCAGTGTTATTTTATATATGTAGATTTATTATACTTATAGTATACACAGAGCGAAACTTAGTTCCCGTTTGAGATTTAGTACAAATGATTAAATTTTTAATCGTTTGTATTAAATCTTGAATTGTCCGATTGGGCAGTTTGAGAAAATTATTTTTCACAATTTGCTACAATGTGTACATTGAGGTTTATGAATAAATTTCATAAAATTTCGATTGAGGCTAATTTGTGTTGTTCTCTGGATGCATACTTGATTGTGATCATGATCGATCACTTTCTGTTCGTGTACTTCAGAGACCAATGCGAAATGTTGTCGAAATTTTGTGAAGTTTATGATGTTTGACTTCTTTGTATATGTGTTAGCAAATTATGAAAAAAAAATTCGAATAGGTAGGGCCTCACCTTGTGAGAGTTAAAAGTTTGAGACTGATTGAGTTTTTTACGAACACAGAATGGATCGAAGCTGGATGAATGAGCGTCGCATCAGTGAAGAGTATGAAAAGGGGGTTTCTGAGTTTTTGCAATATCTTCAAGAACACACAATCTCAAGTAACGGGACATATTTTTGCCCTTGTGTTCGTTGTCTTAATCAAATACGTCATGACTTGGGAACAATGTGTGATCATCTATTCATCTTTGGTATAATGAGAAGTTATACACTTTAGACTTGGCATGGAGAAGTATTAGACAAGCCTACGACGTCACGAGGAACATATTATGTAGACGACTGGATGAATGATCATTTAGAAGATATGGTACGTGATGTTGGGGAGGAGAATTTTGGAAAAGTTAACTTATATGATTCTCTTAAGTCCGATTCAGAGGAAGAATTGTACCCAGGATGCACTAACTTTACGCGACTGTCAGCAACTTTGAAATTATTCAGTTTAAAAGCAAGGCATGGATGGACGGATACAAGTTTCACAGAACTGTTGGAGTTGTTAAAGGAGATGCTTCCAGAAAATAACACGTTACCTATCCGTAATTATGAGGCGAAGAAAGTTTTATGTTCATGGTTTGAAATATCAAAAAATACATGCATGCCTAAATGATTGTGTTTTATACAGAGACGAGTTTGCTTCATTGAAGGTGTGTCCAACATGTGGTTTATCACGGTTTAAAAAGAAAATTGATGGAAATAGTGGCGATGAAGACAAAGATGGTCCACCTGCTAAGGTGATGTGGTACCTTCCTATAATACATAAATTCAAACGACTATTTTCCATTAAAGAAGATGCAAAAAACCTGAAATGGCACGTTGATGGAAGAAAGTGTGATAATCTTCTTCGACACCCATGGTGGGGAGACTATCCATGGTGTTCCTCTATTGCCCCAGTATCCGCATGTGATGATTGATGAAGTTCGAGATCCCCATGCTCAAGTGTCTGTGCCAACTTCAGAAATCCAATTTGTTGGGCAGGCTTTAGGCACATTTATTGCTTGGCCTAAAGCATTGATCATGCCATACTTTAGCCCACTAAAGGTATTATGACATCATATTTTTAGTAGTTCAATCTTACAATTTATAAAACTTTTAACATCAAACCTTTCTAAATCTTTATTTCAGTCCACTTGTCCTGAAAAATAGTTGGTCCGACGTCCATGGACAAAGTCATTGTGGACCAAAGTCAATCTTCCGTCTATGGATTCATTGAACCTCAAACAATTCAACCTTCGGGAAACTCACCTGACCACATCAAACTTTATATGCAAACATGGATGGTTGAGTCAAATAGAGATATCTACTTTGCACCATACATTGATGCGTAAGTGTTTTTGCTAATAATATTTTATGAAGTATTATTAAATATTTCGGCTAAGTACTTGTGATTGATGGTAGGTATCATTGACAACTATGTCTCATCATTCCAAGACAATGCGTAGTTGTATGGTTTTGTTCATGCCATAAGAAGATTCCTCCTGCTTTTAAAAACATGTTACAAGAGTAAGTATTATTATTTTTTCAATCCTAACCTATGTATCTACTTAGTTATAAAAACTAACATATGTTTTATGTTTCCAAAATTTCATTAGAATTGTGGGTAAGCCTAGAGGCCAACAACTTAAAGTATTATATCCAAAGGT
>Ga0214542_1004966_pt1 | contig 25812 bp, 11 predicted proteins | sample CNSS1metaG_FD_160096 | JGI IMG/M metagenome (GOLD analysis project Ga0214542, IMG submission 160096) | Root nodule microbial communities from cowpea collected in UCLA plant growth center, Los Angeles, California, USA - CNSS1 | ecosystem: Host-associated > Plants > Roots > Nodule | place: USA...
GGCATGGTCCCCCTATGTTCATAGGTCCGCTTCTGTTGGTAAATGTGTATACAAATAAACAAATTTAGTTATACTAATGAGTCGGTCGGTCAAGTCAACCGTGATTAATCAGTTATGTGGAGACTACTTCAAAGAAGACTTTCAAAAATGTTATTAAGTGTCTGACAACACATCACTCAGTTTTTCAGTCATTGTCAACTCGACTAAAACTTACAATTTGGATCATAAGACTGCGTCGAACAGGTCCCAATTAGACTAGTTAGAAGATTCTATCTTGGTCCTTTTTATAAATTTGTGGTGAGGTCGATTGGTCATCATCAACCAGACGACGTGTGTGAAAATCACTCAACCATTTAGTTAAACATAAATAGGACAATAATAAATAATACGAATTAAAAGTAATTGAGTTATGATTATATGACTGTTGAAACTCTTATCTCACATTAATTACCGTATTTATCGTTTTTATCAATCCATCATACGTTCACTCCAATCTAAAAAGAATATCGAGATAGAAAACAAGACAAAAGACTTGAAGGACTTGAAAATTAATTAAGTAGACATCCAACCTCGAACCCAAAATATTAGTGTATGTAATATTTTATTATTGGGTGACCATATAAAACTTCTCATATTTGCTGTTTTCTTAATTTTGGAGTAAAACATGCAACTAATGATAAATTATGATAGTTTGGTTAAGTCACTAGTCAAACGTGTACACATGGCCATAAATCATAACACAATGAAAAAAAAAATGAAATTTTTAGTCTTCTAAGTTGATGACCAAGTTTGACCCTGGACGATTTTTTTACATTTTGGAAAACTTCATATTTACGTACAAAATTAAATATTGAATAATATATTATATAAGTATTCATTACTTTTGTGAATAATTGAAATACATTAATTAGAAACTCAGAAAAATATTCTAAAAAACTAGCCCTCTAAAACCTAAGCTCTTAAAAATATTTGTAGGGCAAAGTTAATGTTTACGTTTTAAATAACTATTTATTTATGATCGATTGTAGTTATCATTTTTTCTTTTCTTCACGTATTTAGTCTTTCACGATAGGGTTTATTTTTTAGGAAAAAAAATATAGTCACTTATTTGATTCAAACTATGATTTTTTTTTAAGTTTAATTTAATTAGTCGGAATATATTAATTTGATCCTAAAATTTTAAAATAATATACAATTTTAAATTTGTTTCAATTTAGTACTCAAATTTAAAATTCTACATCATAATTTAAACAAAATGGAAAAAATTGGAGATTATGATCCCACTGCTCCTTCAATATTTTGCATTCGTCCATAAATGTCTCTTTCTTTTGTTTGACAAACAATTTTTAGTTTGGGAGAATATTTAAATAAGGGTGAGAAATGAATATAACTTATGAAAAATTAAAAATAAATGAGAATAAAAAATAAAAATTATCTTAATAATTTTTTTTAATATATTTGATTTTATATTTTATTATTTACTAATATTAAATATTATATTTTATAAAAGAAATAAAAAATACATAATTTAATTTTTATTAATTTTTCAATATACTATCTAATTTAAAAAGTACATATAATTTAAAGAATTTAAAAATATACATAATTCAAAAAAAATTTAGACACATAATTTAAACAAAATTAAAAAAGATTGGGGTCGTGACCCACACATGCTCTTTCAATCTTCCGTAATTGTCCACAAGTGTCTTTTTTTTTTGACAAACAATTTTTAATTTGGGAGAATATTTTATTTGAGCCTTCTTCTTGCTAATAATTTATTTATGTGGCATTAGCATAAAAAAAAGTACAACCTTCATTAAGAAAATAACGATTCTTTATCATTTTCTTAGGTAAGATGAGAAAATGTTGAAGGCTTGATCTTTTAAAAACGAGTTTGAACGACATATATTAAAAATTTTAAAATATTCTGAAGATTATAAATAAACATTTTTCTGTACTTTTATTCTAAAATTGCAATTGAAGTTTATGTGAATTTTAATCGTCTTTCCATCTCGTATTTCTCTTGTTATATTGCAATATTTTTTAGTAACTCTAATGTTAGAAACATATTGGAAGCTTGAGATTCTAATCCTGACGTTTTTAGATGTTGGGTTCTCGTATTAAATGAAAATTTGTGTTCTCGAATACTTCATACTCATGTATTGTTTATTATTTATTTTAATATGGTAATTCTCTTCTTCCCAATTTGTTTTAAATGGGAGAAAAAATATTTTCGTAAATATGTATTAAGATATATAATAGATTTTACAAACAATTTTTCTTCTCATCCTAAATATATCTAACGAGCAAACATAAAAAAAAAAAAACAAAAAATTGATATAAACTAAAATGATTTTAAATTAATATAATATTTCTTATATACGGGGTAGAAAGATTCAATGCAGCAGTCAAAATATACTGAAGACATTGAATATTTAAATGGTGCATATTTGGTATAATTCACATTAATATAGTTTCATTTCATCTCTAATTCACAATAAATAAAATATAATATTATCAAGTTCTTTTTTAAAATTATATATATATTTCCTCTTCTTTTAATGTGAAATATAAAAAAAATATTATATAAATATCAAGAGTAATGAATATTAATTTAATAATATATATTTAAGATATACTTTAATTTTATGACTCATAATCTTAAATGTTTACACGTAGCTTAACTTTAAATTCATAACTCGTGTAATGGGAACGACTACCTACACAGAAAATTTAAAATAACCCTAATATCATATTTAATTACATTTAAACGATAATATAACTTTTAGAATAATTATTACAAAATAATTCTATTATCAATGGAAATATCACTATTGATGTGAGACTTTCATAATTATTATGAAATTAATCAGTTATTAAATATGATAGATTGATAATGTCAACATAAAATTATTTTATATGCATTAAATTAAATAATCATACATGTCCCAATATGATTTAAGATGTTAAAATTCTGATTTTTATTCATTTTAGTATTTCATTTAAAAATAGTTATAAATTAAGGTAAATGCTATAAATATCATAGTTATGGTTTTAGGAAAGAGCGTAACATAAAATTAAGGTTTTATTTACATGTTTCCTCAATCCACCTTTAAAATTAGGCCATAATTTAGGTTGTTTAACTGTGAATTATTATAAATTTTCAAGTATTTAAGTTCGATCCATTTTTGTACATAAAAAATACATCCTAAAAGAAAAAGAAAAAAGTCTGTTGAAAACAAAATTAAGTCGCTGTAATTGAATTATCTGAGAAATTAGCAGATATAAAATTATTGGTTTATGTTTTTAAATGCGATTTGAACCCAAATATTTTGTTAACAACTGTTATAAAAGCACCTAAAAAGATGTTTAAGTAAAGTTGATATAATTTAAACAATATATAATAAATAACAAAAAGAACGATATAATACAAATAAATTCATATATATCCAAACAGGCTGCGTTTATTTTTAAAAGGTTAAATTATACTTTTAGTCCTCATTTTCGTAACAAAATTTAAATTTGGTCTCTCAATTCTTTTTTATCTCAATCTGATCCTTATTTTGGAAAATTTGATGCAATCAAGTCCTTTCTGTTAGTGGTATAGTAACGGTGTTAAATGGGATACCACGTGTCAGCTTCTGGATTTTTTTTATATTTTTTTTACTTTTATTTTTATTTATTTATTTTTTTTTAATTTTTTAAAAAATTAAAAATTTGCACATCTCAAGCTGACATCCGTGCCACGTGGCAGTGATAGTATCACGTGTCACTATTATCGCTTGTGTCATTTTCTCATTCTTAATTTGGTCCCTATATTTTAATTTTTGTTTCTATTTAATCCCAATTTTTGTAAAAATGATACAATTTCGTCCCCTCCAAATTAAAACAAAAATTTTAAAATGTTATACAAATATTTTTATTAAATTTATTTTTTTATTCAAATTGATATTTTTATTATATATTTTCAATAAAACTAAGTTTATTTAAATTTGTTTCACATTCAATTTTACTTAAAAATGTTTTCAAATTTCAAATTTATTTGTTTATGATTGTTACATAAATTAGTTAATTTTTCTTAAATTATATAATTATTATTTTTATACCAACTAAAATATTTGTATAAAAATTATTGAATTTTACACATTTTAAAAATATGCAATTATTTAAAATATAAATTCAAAAAAAAAATTAAAGTATAATGTAATAAAATATCAATATAATTTATGAATTTTTTTGTTATTAGTATTATTTTCTATTAACAACTTTAAAACAATTTTAAATAAAGTTTAATTTAAAATATAAATTAAAATAAACTTAATCTTGTTAAAAATATTTACTTGAAATATCAATTTTGATAGAAATATTTGTGTACATTTATATAGAAATTAAATTTGATTTCAATTTAGAGAGGGACAAAATAGAATAATTTTTACAAAAATTGGGACTAAATTGAAACAAATTAAAATACTGAGACCAAATTGAGAATAGGAAAATGACACATGGCATAATAGTGACACGTGGCACTATCACTGTCACGTGGCACGATGTCAGTTTGACACGTGGCAAATTTTTAATTTTTAAAAAAAAATTTAAAAAAATAAAATAAAAATTCAAAAATAAAAAATAAAAAAAATAAAAAAATCCGGGAACTGACATGTTGCACTCCCATTTAACACCGTTACTACACCACTAACGGAAATGACTTGATTTCATCAAATTTCCCAAAATAAGGACCAGATTGGGATAAAAAATAATTGAGGGACCAAATTCAAATTTAGCTACGAAAATGGGGACAAAAATATAATTTAACCTTTTTAAAATATCAAAGTTTATCTATTTCTTAAATAGCAACAATAATAAATATTTTGGAACAGCAGTGGTAAAGTAATTTTTGTTTTCTCAATAGATGCTTTATTTTTATCTGTTGAAAATAGAAACTTGACTATAAATTATATATTTGCAAAATTAAAACTATAAAACATCTTAGAATAAATAAGATAGCTAGACAGAGAAAACAAAAGAAAATAGGTTTTAAGACGAAAGGGAGAGAAGAACAACCCTAACAAATACTACTATTAGGTACGAAACAACGGAACAGATATACCAACAGTTGTGTTGGATAAACCATGCTACCAATAATAGTAATAATAAATAATAATATACTATTTATTTTCTTAAGAAATGCACTGCCACGTGTACCTTACAAAAAAAATAATAATAACAGCATTTATGAAAAAACAAAGGAATCTCACACAAAAAACCGTTTTTATTTTGAAAATCTGGTAAATAGATTTATGTAATTTATTATAACTCAAAATCTTATCGAGTAGATATTTATATTACACGAGTGATTCAAATGATTAAGATTTAATTTACAAAACCTTCTAATTTGAAATATGTTGACATAAAAAATACGGTCCATTAAATTTTTAAACGGTTATTAGATAAAAAAAAAAACTTATTATTATTGTTTAATTAATCTTTCTGACTAATATTTCTAAAAGTATATAAAACATGTGGGTTTGTTTGGGGAAAAAAGAGGGTTAGTTTGGTGCAACAACATTGAGAAAAGAAAAAAATAAGAAGCACCAAGAATTTGGATTTGATAGATATAGTACGTAGCAACTTTCTTGGTGGTTGGATTGTTCACACATGCTTGTCTTCTCCTAACAACCTACTAACTCCACCTCATTCATTATCCACATATCAAATTTTTATTTTTCTTCTTTCTTAAATATTTATATTAGATCAATTTTTTTTTATTACAACTTCAAAAAATCTATTTCCGAAAAGATACCCAATATTTAATATACGAAACAAATAAGTTGTCAACATTTGACATTTTCTTTTAATTTCTAACTGAGTTAAAATATAATTTAGATAAAATAAAAAAAAGGGAATAGATCATTTAAAGCAATATTTTTACAGAAAAATCTTTGGACATGTCACTTGTGCTCTTCCTTTAAGCAAGAGTTGTTGTTTAGAAAGGGAAGGTGAAAATGTTGGAACCAAGAAATTTGGGTTTTTCTTCCTACACCCCTTTAATCTTTAATCGCATCCCCATAAAATGTAGTATATTCATTTCATTCTTGAATAAAATACATTAAAAATTTTAAATTGACTTTTTATTTCCACCTTTTCTTTTCTTGTTTTTCTCTTTTTTCTTCAGAAATGCTCTATCTCTCCACCGTTTTTTCTCCTTTCAGATTGACTATTCCAATATTAATGATGGTGAAGGAGGAAATGACCCAGAGGAAATAGTGGAAGTAGATGAAGTATTTCTGAAAAATTAAAAAGAATAAGAAAAAGTGAGAATAAAAAAAGTAAATTTAAGGTTTCTAATATATTTTATTTAAGGATAATATTACATTTTATTGGGGTAGAGGAAGAAAAAAAGAAGGTGCAGACAGAAAAGACAAGAAATTTGGGTTGAATGATTTGGTTTGGGCCGTTGATTTGACTAGATTCGGCCCATCAGTTTCTGTGGAATAGATTCCTAAAGATGTCAGCCACTTATTTGGGCCATTTCAGTTCCACATGTGTACATCATTAATTCTCATCAAGTTTGGTTAATTCAAAGTGCTATTAACTGAATTATGAATGTTGGTTACAGTTAATTTCAATGTGCATTATCATAACACATTTTCAATGGCTCTTTCCAATCCCACTGTTACTCTGTCGTTCAAATGCATAATTGATTCCTATCCATCAAAGCCAAATCTTCTATTTTCATCATCCTCACGACAAAAATTGAAAACCTCCCACCTCGTATTACAAGAAACTGATTATGGAAAATGGAGGAACATGATTTCATTTTTCCCAGGTTTTCGAACTAAAGACAGGGATGTTGGCAGCCTCAAGCAGGAGCTCTATGAAACAATTGCACCCCTTGACAGAGGTGCCGAGACTACTCTCGAGGACCAACAACGTGTGGACCAGGTCCAAGTGAAAACTAAGAATTCACATGTTACATTATTTTAGTGGTTATGTTTTAACTGTGTCTTTGGGTTTTATTGTTCGTGAGTTGTGATTATAACGGGTCTTATCGATCTAGATTGCTCGTAAACTTGAGTCTGTGAATCTTGTGAAGGAGCCTCTCAAATCCGATTTGCTCAATGGGAAATGGGAGCTTTTGTATACCACATCTCAATCGATTCTGCAAACACAGGTTTGTCTGTTAGGGTTTAGTCTGTTAGGATTTATGAATTCAGATTGCCCCAAATTGAATTAAGATCACTTTCTTATTACTCTTGTTTCTTGTTTTTGTTGGACTGAACATGTGAATTTGGAAAACACTCTGTGTGGTCTGTTTTGAATTTTTGAGGATTAATTGTAGTGTAATTATCCCAGAGACCGAAATACTTGCGACCAAATGGAAAGATCTATCAGGCAATTAACGTGGATACTTTGAGAGCTCAAAATATTGAAACTTGGCCCTTCTACAACCAGGTACTTCAGTTCAAAGTTCTAAGAACTATTTTAAGTATCTGTTTATGTGGATTAAAACACAGACAATGTTGACTTTGGTTTCTTGTGAATTTTGTGTTAGTCTGTTGAAATGAGAACCAAAATTTGGCTCCATTCAGTTCAGAGATTATGCTTTTTATTTTGAATTTTCTTGAGTGTAGTTTCATTAGCATGACTTGTTGGAATGTTAAGGCTATTGAATTTGCAATGCTTTGGAATGTACATGTTGCCATTGTTGGTGCAGGCCACTGCAAATTTAGTGCCTCTTAACTCAAGAAGGGTTGCTGTCAAGTTTGACTTCTTCAAGATAGCTAATCTGGTAGGTCATGTAGTGATTGAAATTACTGTCATTATTACTGTTTAATCAAACATCACAGAATAAAATTTAACATAATTTGATAATTTGTATAGATACCTATTAAATCACCTGGGAGTGGTCGTGGTCAATTGGAAATTACTTATTTGGATGAAGATTTAAGGTAAGTCAGTGACTATAATAGTATAATTTGTTGTTTCTGACTCACATTCTTCTGTTTCTTTCCTTTCTTGAATTCAATATCAATTGTAGTTTTAAGTCTGAATTTACTTGTGATGCGTGATCCTCGCAGAATATCAAGAGGTAATAGAGGTAATTTGTTCATCTTGAGAATGGTGGATCCATCCTATAGAGTCCCTATTTGACGTGGATTCTTCAATGATAGGTTGTGGTGGCTTCAATTTTTACTTTTTGCACATAATTAATGCTATCACTGAGTTATAAAATTCAGCTCAATACTTATACTTCATCTGATTTGTATATTTATTTTTTGTACAATTTTATTCAAATGATATAATTTAACGAAACACGAGAATCTTTCCAATTGATGTAACATTTTAAACATAAGTTTTTATTTTATCTTCTAAATAAAAAAAAAAAAAACTAATAATATAAATATATAATAATTAATATTTTTTAACACGCACAAAAACGCACTGCACATGTTTGCGGTGCCTATGTATAAACAAACTTTTTAGTAATACAAAATAAATAACAAACAAATCATGATTATGTATTTGATCAAAGAAAGATAATATGTAGTTACTACATCTAACTATTTAACATCTTCATAAGTTTTTTCATGCCAAGTTTTTTATCTTGAAGTTTGCTTTTCTGTCCAAACCTGCAAATTAAAATAAATAATACAAAATATATTAATTAAATATTTAAATATTCATTTTGAGTCGCTAAAATATTTATATATTTGTAGTACCATAGGTTTAAGTATATCAAAACAGATATCAATTTAAAATTCTTCTTAGGATTATCTTTCAAAACAACTCAATGTAAAGGTCTTTCCAACCTAAAAATAGATATCAATTTCAAATGGACTAACACATCTTGATTTATTTTGAATCTACAAAAGATGGTAAATCCATATACATGGATTTTAGGTCCCGTAAGAAGATGACATTAATAAAAAATGTTAATTTATGCACTTTATAATTTTTTATGTGAATAACTTTGTAGTGAAACCTATTTCTAAAAGTTTTATCACTAAACCTGAAATTTTTACTAGGATTGAATTCCCACTCGAAGTCACTTTTTATTATTATATTTTTAAGTATATTAAATCCGCTTTGAGGATATTAGAAGTTTTTCAACTAAATATAGTAGTTATCCTTTAAAATTTTAAATATGGATATCAATACTACCAAACACTTCAAATTAATGTTAGTTAGAAGTAGGTTAACAATTTAAGTGAAACCAATTATCCAAAAGCTTATTTTATTATCTTTAAATCTTTTCATCATCCCTAGATGATGGGTTAAAATGTATGAATTTTAGTAAAATCAAAGTCTTTACCTTATTTTAATTATTTAAAGCTCTCATAACCAGAATATTAAAAGACAAAAAAATAATCTGTCATATAACCTGTTCAAACGGATCATTAATGTCTCCATTAAATCTCATCATATAAGTGATTCATTTTGGAATTCCTGATTTTCTAATATGATCCACAAATTAAAAATATTAAAAAAATATACAAATTTCAACTATAAAAAATCTATAGACATTTGTAATTAATGTTAAAAGATAATTTGTGATATAACATGTTCTAACGGATAGTAATGTCCTCATTACATCTCATCATATAAGTGATTCCACTTTGAATTTTCTGATTTTCTAACATGACCTGTAAATTAAAAATATTGAATATATAATTTATAATAAATATATATAAAATACTCATTTTAACTATAAAAAATATTTAGATATTTGTAATTAAAATTAATGTCAAAAGATAATTTGTGATATAACCTATTCTAATGGATTATTAATATCTCATTTCCTCATTATGCAAGTAATTTCACTTTGAAATTTCTGATTTTCTAACATGACCTGTAAATTAAAAATATTAATAAAGAATATATAATTTACAATAAAAAAATATAAATACTCATTTCAAAGTATAAGAAAATTTAGATATTTGCAATTAAAATTAATATCAAACAAATTAATTTTAAATATTATTAGATTATGTACCGGTGATGAATAATATTATCGTTGTAGATGTCCATTATAAAGTTTTGATTCTCTATGACTCAAAATAGAGGTATCACTAACTAATACATAATTTACAATAAAACAACTATTAAAAATCCAAATTTTAATTATGTATTTAGGTATTTCTTTTATTTAATTATATATTTTATTTTTGTGGGATTTTATTCAAAGGATGTATTACATCTAAAAACATACAATATATTTTTTTCCTTACAATTTAAATTTAATTACATACTTTTTTTTTGTGTGATTTTGTTCGAAAAATATATTTCATTTCATGAAACATCAATAGAAACTTTTCTTTTACTAACACATTGAATATCAATCGCAATTTAAGAAAATTTTGTTTATATATATATTATATTTTATATATATATATATATATATATATATATATATTTATTTATTTATTTATTTATTTATTGTGTGACATATAATTTCTGTTAAAAAGGTTTGAATAACATGAAATGTGTGTATACAATTATTAAAATTTATATCATCTATATCTATATGAGATGTTTATATACAATCATTATTAATGTAAATTATAGGTATATTAGCCGTTATGGATTTATGGATCCATATAAAATAAATACAACACAAAATTGAAGTTAAGCTTAAAATTTGTTATTAAAAACACACATAGATATAAACAAAATTTTGCCACACAAAATGAAAAAAGAGAGTTAAACTTGAAATATTATAAACAAAAGTAATATATATTAAAAAAGTTAGGAAAAATAGATAGAAAAACATGAAATATGTTTGTACATATAATTGCTAAAGAAAAATGTATGCAGCAGAATCTTGTATAAACAATAATAATAATAATATAATAGAATAATAACAATAATAATAAAAGTAGTAGTAAAATAATAGTAATATTGGTAATAAAAGTAATAATATAAATATATAATAATTAATATTAACATTAACAAGAATCTTTCCATTGATGTTAAACATTAATTTTTATTTGATCTTCTAATTAAAAAAAACTTTAATAATATAAATATATAATAATTAATATTTTTTTAACACACATGCACACAAACGCACTTCACATGTTTGCGGTGCCTATGCATGAACAAACTTACTAAAAAGTTAATAATACAAAATAAATAACAAACAAATCATGATTATGTATTCTATGAAAGAAAGATAATATATATGTAGTTACTCGATCTAACTATTTAACATCTTTATAAGTTTTTTCATGCAAAGTTTTTTATCTTGAAGTTTGCTTTTTTGTCCAAACCTGCAAATTAAAATAAATAATTCAAAATATATTAATTAAATATATAAATATTCATTTTAAGTCACTAAAATATTTATATATTTGTAGTACCATAGTTTTAAGTCTATCAAAAACAGATATCAATTTAAAATTCTTCTATGGATTATCTTTCAAAACAACTCAATGTAAAGGTCTTTCCAACCTAAAAATAGATATCAAATTCAAGTGGACTAACACATCTTGATGTATTTTGAATCTATAAAAGATGGTAAATCCATATACATGGATTATAGGTCCTGTAAGAAAATGACATTAATAAAAAATGTTAATTTATGCACTTCATAGTTTTTTATGTGAACAACTTTGTAGTGAAACCTATTTCTAAAAGTTTTATCACTAAATTCTACTTGTACACCAAATTATAATTACATAAATATTTTACATAACTATGTTGATTTTAATTCAAAGCTAGTTAATTTAAATGTTTTAAACCTGAAATTTTTATTAGGATTGAATTCCCACTCAAAGTCACTTTTTATTATTATATTTTTAAGTATATTAAATCCATTTTGAGGATATTAGAAGTTTTTCAACTAAATATAGCAGCTATCCTTTAAAATTTTAAATATGGATATCAATTCTACCAAACACTTGAAATTAATGTTAGAATTAGGTTAACAATTTAAGTGAAACCAATTATTCAAAACTTTATTTTATTATCCTTAAAATCTTTTTATCATCTCTAGATGATGGGTTAAAATGTATGAATTTTAGTAAAATCAAAGTCTTTACCATATTTTAATTTTTCAAAGCTTTCATATCCAGAATGTTAAAAGACAAAGAATAATTTGTGATATGACCTGTTCTAACGGATCATTAATGTCCTTATTAAATGTCATCATATAAGTGATTCCACTTTGAAGTTTCTGATTTTCTAACATGACCTGTAAATTAAAAATATTGAATATATAACTTACAATAAAAATATATATAAAATACTCATTTTAACTATAAAAAATATTTAGATATTTCTAATTAAAATTAATATGAAAATTGTGATATAACCTATTCTAATGGATTATTAATATCCTCATTTACTCATTATGCAAGTGATTTCATTTTGAAGTTTCTGATTTTCTAACATGACCTGCAAATTAAAAATATTAATAAAGAATATATGATTTACAATAAAAAATATATAAATAATCATTTCAAGTATAAGAAAATTTAGATATTTGCAATTAAAATTAATATCAAATAAATTTATTTTAAATATTATTATATTATGTACCTCTTCTTACCGGTGATGAATAATATTATCATTGTACATGTCCATTATAAAATTTTGATTCTCTATGACTCAAAATAGAGGTATCAATAAATAATACATAATTTAGGATAAAACAACTTTTAAAAATCCAAAGTATTTAGGTATTTTTTTATTATTTTATTATATATATATATATATTTATTTTGGTGGGGTTTCATTCAAAGGATGTATCATATCTCACGAAACATACAATGTTTTTTTTTTCTTTACAATTCCAATTCAATTACATTTTTTTGAGCGATTTTGTTCGAATGATATATTACATTTCATGAAACATCAATAGGAATTTTTCCTTTACTGACACATTCGTAATTTAAAAAAACATTGATGATGTAAATCTTTATGATACTTTCGTTTCATACTTTAATTTTAACAACACACGTATATATGCACACACACGTACGCACACGTACATTGTTATATACATATATATATATATATATATATATATATATATATATATATATATATATATATATATATATATATATATATCGTTACATATAATTCCTATTAAAACGATTACATGAGTTATTATTAAAATAAAATGTAGACATATTATACATTATAAATCCTGAACACAATAATACTAATAATAATAATAATAATACAAATCGAATAATAATAATTTATATCATCTAGATGAGACACTTATATATGATCATTGTTCATGTAAAATGTTGGTATATTATTCGTTATGGATGGATCCATACAAAATAAATACAATACAATTTTGAAGGTGAGCTTAAAATTTGTTATTAAACACACATATAGATATAAACAAAAATTTTCCATATAAAATAAAAAAATGATTATACTTGAAATATTATAAACAAAAGTAATATATATATTAAAAAAGTTAAAGAAACATGAAATGTGTTTGTACATATTATTGCTAAAGAAAGACGTATGCAGCAGGAATCTTGTACAAACAATAAGGACAATAATAATTATAATAATAATAATGCAGAATAATAGCAATAATAATAAAAGTAGTAATAAAATAATAGTAATATTGGTAATAAAAATAATAATAATGCTAAATATTCATTAGTACTACTACTACTAATAATAATGTAAAATAATAATAATTATAATTGAATAATGGTAATATAAATACTAATATAATAATAATAATATAATAGGATAAATATATTGTGCATTATATGGATCCCGTAAAAAATAATAATTATAAAAGCATGAAAAATGTAATATATTGTGAAATGTATTACATATTAAAAAAGATATATAGTAACATGAGTTTGAGGTTACAATTTTTAAATAAAAATCATAATTCAGACGTTGTTATCGGTATAAACATTGACACTATGATAAATAATTAGACATTGACACTATGATAACTAATTAGTGTTGAGTATGTTTTGTTTTTTTATCTTAAATTGTGAAATTGACATAATAATTGATCGGTGATGTATAGTAAAATAATATTGTTGTATGATTAAAATTTATAATTAAACTTTTGAATTATATATTATATTAAAATAAAGTGTATATGAAATGTTGTTAAGTTAAAATGTAGCCATATTATACATTATGGATCTTGTAAGAAAAAAAAGATAAACATGAAACTTATGTTCAAATTGGTGATAGAAACATATATAGATATAAACAACTTAAAACATATAAACAAAACAAATTTATTGATTCAAATATTAATAACAAAAATAATATAATTATTATAGTATTACCAATTACCAATAAAAACTCCATTCATACTTAAAGAATTTTATTAAAATAATTAATGAAATCACTAATTGATAAAAAATATTTAAAAATTAATCATATAATTATTAATTGCAAATGCCAAATTTAGAAGATTTCAAGGAAAAGAAAAACTATGCATTGATAGTTAGAAAACTAAAAACAACTAATGTAATTAATTAATCAATTAATGAAATATTTTTAGAAACAAATCATATTATTATCATTGATTGTAAGAATAAATGTTATAATCACTATGGCATTTAATTTGTATATAATGATGGTTAAAGATAAACGTATAAAAATAATTGATTACGCATATATGTTGCTGCAATGGCTGTAGAATAACGAAACTCTATACATCACTTTTGATAATACTAAAATACTCTTTAAATTTATTAGCTTTTAATCTAGATAAAAAAATGATGCTGCAAAGGAAATAAATAAATAAATAATGAATCAGGCCTATGGATTGAAAAGACGAAAATATGATGCTGAAAAGAAAAAAAAAAAAAAAGCAGAAGGAAATGTGAGAAAAAGCTCATTCTAAAAACTTTTTCCAAAATGTACTATGTTATATGTTTCTGGAAATTTGTTTTGAAAAAATTATTCTGAAAAATTCATTCCAAAAATATATATCGTATACATTTCAAAAGTTTGTTTGAGAAATTTTATTCTAAAATATATTTTATGCATTTTAGAGATCTTGTTTCAGAAATTCTGAAAGCTTGTTCCAGGAAAAAACTTAAAATAAATATTTAGAGGTCATTTTAACGAAAAAAGTAAAATTACCATTTTGAAAATTTTGGGTGCTTCCAAGAAATAATAGGAGTAGTATAAGTAAAAAATATCCAATAGTTAAAATTGTTAATATATTATTACTGGAACCTAATTACAATAAACTTTCCAAAATAAAAATATAATTAAAAAGAAAAAAAAAACTTACTTAAAATTTCCTTACTTACAAAAATAATACGAATGAAATGATTTAATCTAATAATAATAATAATAATAATAATAATAATAATAATAATATAATGGAAGGAGAAAACGTTAAATATGCGGCTGGCAGCAGCATAACCAATAACCAACTGAGTAACCGACCATAGAAACGCAACACAAGGAAGAAGAGGAGAGTGTGTTGCGACTCTGCGTGGTCAGGGATGGGTCCCAGCATCTGTTCCTCCGATGCTCACCACCTTCTCCATGCAAATCTCAAACCTAGTTCCCCTCCTCTCCGTCCACGCGCCCAATTCCTCACCTTCGCCTCCAATTTCTCTCCACCTCAGCCTCAGGGAGGTGTTGAAGACGACGCCACGGCCAAGAAATCCTTTGCAGTGGCGACAGGGGAACTCTTCCTGGGGTTGGCGTCGCGCCTCATCAAGAGCCGCAACAAGGGAAGCAGCCTAGTCGGTGATTCGGATTCGGTTGCGTTCGTGAATTCTTCAGGGAAAGTGTACGCCGAGGAGAGAATTGGGGCGGTGGTGGAGGACGAGATTGATCCGGACGTGGTTTGGGAGCAAAGAATGGAAGACGTTGAAGCGGAGCGGAATAGGTTCAGGCGCGTGGTCACCACCCCTGGCTTTAGTTTCTCTGCTGCTGGACTTCTCTTCCCTTACCATCTCGGTGTTGCTCAATTTCTCATTCAAAATGGTTACATTAAGGTTACCTATTAGGTTTATATATATATATATATATATATATATATATATATATATATATTATATTTTATTATATTGTATATATATATATATATATATATATATATATATTACATTATGCTATACTGGATCGATGTATTATTGTGTGTATAATGGGAGAGAGTTTTGTGATGCTGATGCAGGAAACGACGCCGTTAGCTGGTTCCTCTGCCGGAGCAATAGTGTGTGCTGTGATTGCTTCCGGAGCTAGCATGGAAGAAGCCTTGACTGCTACTAAAATATTGGCTGAAGATTGTCGGAATCGAGGAACTGCGTTTCGCTTGGGGGTACGCATACCTCAATTCTCACACTACTTTATATACTTGCTCTGTTACTGTTACTGTTACTGATTAAATATATGGAATTTTGTCGGGCTATAATTTCTTCTGATGTATCTAGGCTATATCACTCTTCCACTGTGTTTTCTTTTCTTTACTTTTGTTGCTCGCTTGCACTAGTAGTATCAGAATTTTAGTAATTTGGAAATCCACAGCTCCGTCTTGTACAAGTCTTGTCTTGACCGCAGTACGAATGATTTGTTGCAGTTTGTAAGCCTCATACTGATCCTTCTCTTGATATGTTATTACGTGCTTCTCTAGTTTTGAAATAGCCGAACAAAGTGTTCCTGTGCTAAGACAGCCTCCTTTATATGAAATAGTTTGTTTGAGGTGCTTGGTGAGCAGTAGGTTTGCCCATGCGCTTCGGAAAAACTTCTGCTATCCAGGTTTGAAGGTTCTCCATAGAGAAAAACAAATGCAACAATGTACAATCTATGTACGTCTTTGGGGCATGCATTTGGTTGGAAATTTAAGGGTATTTTTGTTTCACATGAAATTATTATTGGATAGCATTGTGCGTGACTGAATATGACCTTTCTAATGTGTTCAGGATCCAATAACTGTTTAAGAAGGTTGCCTTTTTCTTGTTTGTAACAAGATTGAAAGGCTTTCATGCATTTTTTACCACCTACTTTTTTTTTTATGCTTAGGGGGAATTTATTGTCTATTTTAATTTGTACCTTCCCTGCTCTCCCTCTAGAAGTATTTATTTTTTCATAAAATTAAATATAAACTCTCTTAGAATCATCCCTCAAAGTAGTCCTGAAGGTAGATCATGTTTATCCGATAATGTCACAGTTATAGGTTGCAACGCAGAACCATGGTACCCATGCCTTTGAATGTTTGACAATTCTGTCTGTAACTACAAATGTGTTAGATAAAAACTTGTTAATCAGTTGCTGGCTTGGTCTATTATATAGACAAATGTAGTCTCATTTTGAATGAAGTGTGAATTGTGGTTAAGAATTAGAACTGTCATTAATCAATTATTGCAAAAGTTTGAGTTGTTTGATGAAAGGTACGTGAATGGTTTTATATTACATTTCTAACACAATCCCCTGAAAGGGTCTTTTAGGGCTTGGGCAATTTTATATTACGTGAATGGTTTGATGCACAAGTTCTCTGATACCATGACATGAACCAACTTTGCCAAAAGCTTAAGCAATTAGATAAATACAACATGAATGATTTTATATTAGATCTCCAACAAGAATCACAAAGACAAATAAGTGAAAAATGAAATGAGACTTTTTGTGAATTTGGAGGCCAAAAGAAAACCAGATAGTTAGGATTTGATTAGGCTAGTACTAGGTTATGTAATGAATGATAACCCCAAATCTTTTTGCCTTTAGAGTAATGCCACTTTCTTCTGATACAATTGGAACTTTTGATTTATTAAGTATCCGTTAGAAAATGGTAAAAGAAAAGGCCGCTTTGACACTTTTACTAGATATATCTGCTTTTGAGGTATAGCTATTAATGAAACTTTATTCAATTGAAATGTGAGTTTCTGAACTGAAATAAGAGCCTGCGAGATCTGCAATTACCTGTGAATATGTAACTAAATCATTTCCTTTTTGAAGTTCAAATCTCACCATTTTGGTTCAATGTTTCCCTTCACAGGCTGTTCTACGTGACATTCTTGACAAGTTTTTGCCTCATGATGTTCATATAAGATCTAATGGGAGAGTCCGAGGTAATTCTGGATGTTCAGCACCTGTTAGTTTTTGTCATGAAACTGTCTCGTGCAAAGAACAAAACTGCAAATCCTTTTGTTATGTTTCTAGAGCTGGTGGAAGTAACACATGCTAAACTAGAAAAAGATATAGCGTATCAACAATTGCACTTGCAAATTTGATTTTAAAATTGCATTCATAGCCTCAGTTTATTACATTATTAAAAAAGTGGAAATAAGGATTTATTTTATCTTTTGAACTTTTGGGCCAAAAAATGACGTAAAAGTTATCTTTATTAGTGGAGAAAAAATTTAAAGTCTTGCTGTGGTTTATGTTGCACTTCTGTTGCAGTTGCTGTGACACAACTTCTTTGGAGACCCAGGGGTTTGTTGGTAGATCAGTTTGATTCCAAGGAAGATCTCATCAATGCAGTGTTTACCTCTTCCTTTATCCCAGGGTGATTTGTTAGTACTATATTTCCTTCATTGAATGTGATTTCTTTACTTGTTATAGATTATTAAGTAAATTTAAAACTTTCTCATACTCACTCCAGATATCTTGCCCCAAGGCCAGCAACGGTGTTTCGGAATCGGTTATGCATTGATGGGGGTTTGACTTTGTTTATGCCACCAACATCTGCTGCACAAACGGTATTTTTGTTATTTACTTATTGGACTATTGATTCAATTAATTAATTATTTGTTGAAACCTTTGTTTAAGTGGTGAGGGGTTTATAAAATGTGTCCTTTTTTCTCTTTGGTCTGTCTGGGAACTTTTTATTAAAATTGAATGACATGTCGCTGAAAAGGGGAATTCGGCGAGTTATCATAAGTTATCAAAGTAAATAGCTGAGAACCGACATTGATTCAACTCTGATTTGTCCGATCCTCTCGTGCTCTACCTTTACCCCTTCCACTAAAAAATTGTTGGAATGAGTACTAACAGAAGCTTCATCGCTTGTTCCTTGACTTCTAGTTGTTTAAACTTCTTTTCATGCACTTTTAATGAACTTGGCAATCCATCAAGTGAGAGTTTATTAATGTATTTTGATTCTTCTATGGCACATGCAACAAAGTTGAACTTTGGTACCAAAGACCGAAATATCTTTTCTACAATGCTAGTTTCTTCAGCTGTCTCCAAAAGTGCACATCTTGCTGACAATAGTCATCACACGAGAGAAGTAATTTCAAATTGTTCATAACACTTAATTCAAAATATTTCAAACTCAACCTGAAGAGCAGCTGCCTCCTTGCGCTTGTAGAACACTTTTTTTATGGAATTCCAAATGTTTGGACGTGATTGTGCAAATGATGTTTTCCAAGATTTAACGGTCAGTGACTTGTAAAAGATAATTTTTTTGCCTTTAAATACTTTAAGCACAGTCCTTGAACTTCATTTTTTGGAGCCTCTGTCACTGCCGTGCCTGTTGCTGGTTCTCAATTCCTTCAAAAACAACCTGCCAATACTCCTTGAACCTAAATAAGTTCTCCATAACATGCTTCAGTGGTCATAATTTCCACAAAAACAGGGAATGAATGATTTAACAAAGTTGTCAGTGACCATTGTCTATTGCTACTGCAAAATAATCAAAAATGAAAGATTGACAGACTCTCTGTCTCACTTTCCAGTGTATGCCCAAACTTAACCTATTGGTATCTGCTTCCAATCTCCCTTATTTACACTTTAAACCGAGAACCTAAACTCATATATACTACTGTTGAAAATATAGATAATGAAACTATTGCAGTATAACGAAAATTCTGGAAGTGCATTTTCTTTATTAATCAGTAGATAACCATTACCTATGTATTCGTAATACTACAAAAACAACAGTAGATAACCATTATTCTACTAACAATAATCAATTGCATAAAAATAGGAACCAACCAATTCAGAACGTGGACTTTACCACTTAGTCGAACAACTACTAGATGGTCAAACGCTATCCAACCTCAATTTATTTAAAAAATTTGAGGATTTAGGATAACATGATGGCCATGGAAAATGATTCCGACTTTCTCAGATCATTTATGAAAAGATGAAAAAGTCAAAAGGTTTTCTAGAGATAGGTGAACCATGGGGATTCGCAGGTTTGTGTGGTTGAAATGATTGAAAATATTTATTTTTATGCACTTTAATTGTTGCATTTGAATTCAGATGTTACTAAACAGATCTATGATTTATCACATTTATTTGTTGTCTCGTTTCAACCTAAATTAGTATCTACCACTTTCACAGGTTCGCGTTTGTGCTTTCCCAGCAAGTCGATTGGGATTGGAAGGGATAGGAATTAGTCCAGACTGCAATCCAGAAAATGCATGTAGCCCACGACAGGTAACCCTTATTCTGTGAATTAACATAATAATTTTGGTAAGGGTAAGTGGAGATGAATATTCTGAATGAAAATCATTGCAGCTTTTCAACTGGGCACTTGAACCAGCTGAAGATGCAGTTCTTGACCAACTCTTTGAGTTTGGATATCTCGATGCTGCTGTCTGGGCAAAGGAAAACCCAGTTGAAGCAGTAGTTCAAGATGGTAGTCCTGCCTTTGGAAACAGCACTGCATCCAGTGCGAAATAGATTGATGATGGTCCTATGTACGAACTCATGATGATAGTTCACTGTGTGGATTGAAGATGCATAAGGAAACTACAGACAATTCGAATCAACTAACATTGCTTCCTTGTAATGGAACATCAAATTAGGAAAAAAATTCATGGGGAGAAGTACAGAATGAGAGTACTGATCTCGTCTTTTTATATTTATTGTAGATTGGAATAGAATCAAAGGAAGGAAAGAAAGAAAAAGAAAAGGTAATATGTTTAAGTTTACCAGTCAGAAGGTTAATGTAATTTGAAAATTGTAGTGAATTATAAATAGAATTTACAGCTAGTTCCTCTGTGCCAGACAAAGTTTTGGTATTATTTTCTCGAATGTGATGTTTGTGGTATACAAAAACTAAGTTAGAGTTTCAACTGGTTTTTTTAAGGACAATCTTATATACAGTTGCTATTGTTCTATTATTAGTTTGAGTTTCTTTTTAGTAATTTTCATAGTAAATAATTTATTAAATATTATCGCTCGTCATTGAAGTGAAAATTTAAACCTACTTGTTTTTATGTTTTGATTTATTTTTATGTTTTCTCCATTAATATTTGCTAAACAAATTTATAGAATTGTTTGAGATAATTTTCCTTTTAAAGATAAGTGGTATGGAAAAGTCTAGATAAACACACAGATATATGAGAGGTGGAAAACACTTTCGCCGAATTAAAAATTTACTGAAAAATCTGATTAGTAAAATGGGCTGATCCATTGGGTTTTCCCTTAGTAAATTTGTGTTAATTTGATTCCGTTGATATTTGAAATAGGTTAAATTTTATTAACTCAGTCTGATTTTAAGTTGATCAACAAATCATTTCCATTTATTTAAAAAATATTTAATTTCTTTTAAAACAAGGTTTTTATTTTAAAACTTAAATCATGTTAATAAAATTAAGGGTTAAATATGTTTTTGGTCCTTCAAGTTTCAGCCAAATTTAGAATTAGTCTCTTATCAAAATTTTTGACCAATTTAGTCATTTATCTTTTAAAATGCGTGAATTTAGACCTTTGAACCAAATTTTGTTAAGTTTATCTAACGTTTCAAGCGCATTTCATGATAGTATTTAAATTATTTATATTGTTTGACACATTTTTGCTTCAATGTTAACTTAAATACTATCATGAAATGCGCTTGAAACATCAAATAAACTTAACAAAATTTGGTTAAAAGGACTAAATTCACATATTTTGAAAGATAAAGGACTAAATTGGTATAAAATTTTGATGAAGAATTAATTCCAAAATTCACTGAAACTTGAGGGACCAAAGACATATTTAACCCTAAAATTAATTTTAATTTTAGATATATATATATATATATTAATATATCTTAGTGTTTTAATAAAATATTTTATAATTCTCATTTAAATTCTTTATTTTTAAATATAATTGTTGTTTTATAAAATAGGTTTGTACATAAATCTAATCAGTGAACTTAACTCAAAATTGCTAAAGTGATGATACAAAGTATTGTCCACGTTGTATAGCTTGATTACCAATTCATTCCACAAAACCTATTTTTACACCTTGCATCTAACACATCTTGGTCGTTTGAGAAGAACACAAACCGAGTATACCAACCTTCAATATCAATATTCTATCCCACCTTATGTAACAATCAACTTATACTCCATACAATTGGATCTAATTACAACCCAAAATATTCAAACTCTCATCCAATATCCCAATCAAATAACATATCATATTTCGAATTCATAAACCACACTCAATTAACAAAAACTATTTCTGAATTTTCACAAGTCTGATTTATAAATCAGTAAAGTCCAAGTTAATGCCAAGTTTTAGTCAGGTCTTACAGAATACTCCATTTAATTTTCTACAGGTTCAATCGACCAGACATAAATAAGATGGCCATTAATTGTCCATGGCTGAATTTCCACAAAAATGTGCTTGAGAAAACCATTTCGTGATTTTAATTAATTAATTGGTTACTTTATATATACCAACATCATCAACATTTGGCAGATTAGTTTTGTTTACTATGTCTAGACATTAATTCCCACACATTACACCACACTCTAATAATCATAACATGATGCTGCATATATATGTGTATATATTTATGGTAACTGCTACTGCATTGATGCAGAAAAATAGTTTCAGCACTATTTGTATTCAAACAAAAAGATTGAATTGATGAACAGTTGGTTGACAAAGTGATTATAATCTCAGTGGGAGACATGGACAGCCCATTTTGCATCCTTCTTTTGCAGCAAGTCAGAAAAGCACAGTGAAAGCACACACCAATCACATAGTCAAGGGAAAAGAAAAAAACAAACCCACATTCTGCAACCTACAATACAAACCTTATTTTCACCTGAATTTTCAATGCAAAACATTTCTCTCTTACACAGACATAAACACATATTAGTAGTAAACTTGTGCAGACAAAACCAAGGTTTCAATTAAAAGTCTTTTTTCTTTATTGCAACACAAGCGCCCACCATACCCACAGATCGTACAACTCCATGCACGCTGCTGCCACTTCTCTCTACAAAAACCCATCTTCACTTCAAAATACAATTATAGAAAACTTTGTTGCTTCTTCCTCATTTCTCTTTATTACAACAACCTCTCTTCTTCTTCTTCGGTCTCCACTTCTTTGTGCTTTTCCTTGCTCTCTAGGGTTTCTCAGAGGTCTTGTTCCATAGACATTTTGGCATTCTGTCCACCTCCATTAGTGTCTTCAAACACGATTCATATGGAGGTGGCCAGCATGCCAAACGGACTCTGTGTATCTGTCTCTCTGAGAAACCTTCTTTGAGAGTTCAGGTTTATGATCTTCATTTTTATATTACTTATTTTTCTCACTTTTATTATACTTAACGTGAAATTTAAACTCATACTTAAATTCTCATCGTGTATCGTAACATGGATCTTCTTCCAAATCTTTTACCAGCGTTATTTGAAAATGCGTTTTCTCTTTTAACTTCTCTTGCAGGTTCACATTAATCAGAAACAGCAAGCTTTGATGAAAGCACTTACTAAAGAGGCAAGATTATTGTTTTGGCTAGATAGACATCAAGATTTGAAGGTATTTAATTACTTTTCGTTTTTCATTCAAGTGTATGATTTGGGGTGGAAGTGAAGATGTGAGAGAAACTTGTAGAAACGTAAATTGCATTGATCATGTTCCACTTCTCCTTTGATTACTGTGATTCTATTTGTTTGTATTGTGTATTGTTTTGGCTGGTGTGCAAGTCAACCATCAAACTCCAACATGAAAAGAGGAATATGCAGCAGTTGTTCTACTTTTCTCTTTCTTGTTTGAGGCAATAAAAACTTTTGTCTTGGCTTGTTATGATGGTGAAGCTGTACCTTTTTGTATACCTTTTCAAACTTTAAAGGAATATGGATGATTGCATGTGTCTCCACTTACTTAAATTCCATTGGCTTTCAGTGCTGTGGTTGCAGCATTGGATTCCTAACCTAATAACTCCTACAGAAATTTTTAGGTAAACACAGACAATTCTTTAAGACACATGCAATGCAAGTTTATATATAGATGATCATTGCATACCTAACATCAATATTAAACAAGAATTTAGATTCTCTGTTAGTTTTTTGTGTTGTTTCTCTGCTATGTCTTCATAATATACTGATTATCATTAAATTTAACGTTTTAAAATATATTAAAATAATATTTAAAATATCAATATAGTATTTTTGATGCTCAAAGGACAATATAAAAAAAACTATTAAACAATCGTGATGTGTTGTAATTGTAGGGTATACTGCATAATTTAACCATTTTTTAAACAATATTCACTTCTAAGTTATTAAATCCACCTTACACATATATATTAATGAGTTTTACACCATAATTTGACCAGATATGTTATAGGTTGTGAAAGTTCTGATAATGGATATAAATATAATCATAATTCACACGTGTCTAACTACTACTCTATAAAAACTTATATGCACCGTTGATAACAGTGTTGAGAATATAGAAAAGAACAAACTACAAAAAACTGGTGTGTGTTCCAGTAAAGAAACTCATAACTGATATGCATAAATATAAATGAATCACCAACCACCACTATTATTATTATTATAGTATTTTTCATGTATGAGTCATTCTATAATATCTTGGGTTTAATTTTTGGAGATTATAATTATTACGGAATATAAGTGTATATTAAGATTTATATTAATACACTAATATAATTAATGTTTTATTAGGTTGTTGGCAAAAATATACACAAGAAAATATACAAAAGAAAATATCGTATTATTAAAAAAAATTATTGACAGAAAAAAGCTCTGTCAATAAAATAATATTCAGATTTAATAAACGAAAAAAAAATTATAAAAAAAATTTATTAACCAATTTTAGGATTTTAATTATTGATAGAAATATTTCTAAATAATACATACTCGTTAATTTAACATTTTTATTACTAAAGAATATTTTTGTGTAAAAATTTTGTTAGTAAAATTAATATCAAAGTTTTTGTATAGAATCCTATTAAAAAAGCAGAACGCATTAGCTATCTGCTCTTAGGTTGACATTAAGAGCAAAGAGTCGGGCAGAAAAAAAAAATGGTGGGAGAAGCTCTCCATTATCGGTGCTCTTGTAGTTGGATCGTCCAGAATCACAAGAATCCTTAGTTAGAATGAAATTTTGATTATGATATGGTTATGTAAAAAATCATGTCGGAAGTTGATTTTTTTTTTTTAAATTCCATTAATAAATATTTTCTTTGTATAATTACTGATTTGATGCTCTAACTTTTTGCTTAAGTTCAATTTGGTACCCAAACTTTTGTTTTGTTCAATTTAGTACTTCAATTCTCTAAAGAGTTTGGTTCTCTCCGTTAAGTTGGAGTTAACACCGTCTTCGTACAATACATGTGTCGAGCCATGAAATTTTTAATTTTTTTAATTTTTTTTTCAAAAAATTTAAAAACGGCCACGTGTCAGTTTATCATCGTGCCACGTGGCAGCTTACAATCATGACACATGGTAGTGGTAATAGTTATTTTCAATTTAATACCCCAATTTAAATTTGTGGTTCAATTTTGTACCCAATTTTTTAAAATGATTAAATTTCGTCCTCTCCAATTTGAGACCAAATTAGTAAATAAGCTTAATTACAATTTATATATACATGTTACAATAATTTTTTGTAATATATACGTCAAATCATTTCACATATATATATATATA
>Ga0214542_1004971_pt1 | contig 25790 bp, 5 predicted proteins | sample CNSS1metaG_FD_160096 | JGI IMG/M metagenome (GOLD analysis project Ga0214542, IMG submission 160096) | Root nodule microbial communities from cowpea collected in UCLA plant growth center, Los Angeles, California, USA - CNSS1 | ecosystem: Host-associated > Plants > Roots > Nodule | place: USA...
TTAAGCGGGGACGTGTATTTGGGCGGGTATATATATATCCCCATCCCCATCCCCATCCCCAGTTGAAAATTTCGGGTATTACCCATACCCATACCCAGTCAAAGCGGGGATTCCCCGTCAAAACGGGAACGGGTTCGAATGATACCCACGGGCACGGATTTATTTGCCATCTCTTGTAGTTCCTGGACCAGTCCTAGCCTTGACCCTGTCCTGGAGCTAGGTCCCATTTTCGTGGCCCACTTATCAAGGGGTTTTTTCAAAGCCTCCAAAGTAAAAAAATATTTAAATTGTCCTTAAATTCATAATTTGTAGTGATATTTAACATACCTTGTTTAGAAAGTGTATTTAATTTCGATATAGAACTATTAGATGAATCAAAACAAAGAAACACATGATCACTATATTTCAAACGTGTATAACTTTCCTATGAAATTACTTAACAGCATAATTAAATGAACAATTGTTTTGCATCATTGCTTATCAGCATAAAGTATGTTAATAATCCTACAAAACTGCAGAACTTTAAATAATTGTCACGTAACAAAGTCTTACATCCTACGTCATCTTTTGAAATATAGTTCCCAATATTCCAGTTTTGAATCTCATAAAAGCTGTGGAAGAAACTGTTCGGTTTTCTTGTAATTTAATTGTAGGAAACAACATGCTACCTTCGTACATTTTGTGAAGAGAACTATTCCTTTAAATTGAATTAATGCTGTCTCTTGTTGGAAGACATTTTTGCAAATGTCATCTGCACCAGACAGAGAATCCCACGGCAAATTTCAATGCTGATTTTATTTAATTCAAAAGTGTATGAACTCATTGACTGTGCAAGTAATAATAAAATGGTGGAGGAAGGTTCATGGAAAATTCTTGATGGTTCAAATTCAAGGAATTTGAAGAAATGTTCGTTTCATTTTTATGACAAAGCCAAATCTTCTGCTTATTTACTAGATTGCTCATAATAACAAAAGATTGCTCTTTATTTCACTACCATATTTTATAAACTTTTGGTTTCCTTATGAGAGACCTAGTCCTATAGGGGTGTTTGGGTAAATCTACAATGTTAAAAGATGCTTTTTTTTTAATTGATGTATACAGTGTTTCTTTTAATATTAATTTTTTTTTAATAAATTTTATTTAGGAATTCATGTGTCTAGGTGGGAATTTCATTTTGAGTCTAAAGGAATGAGATTAAATATATATATATATATATATATATTAAATAATAATAAATAATTGTGTCTTGCAACTAAACTAATTAGTTCTTACCATGTCATTTGTAGAAAAGACTGATTTATATGAAATATTTTATAAGTTTATGGATGAAATACAATTTTTTTACAATAATTTGAGGATAAAAAATATATCTACCCGATTGTTTATTAACTCTATTTGGTATTCAGTCAAAGAATCCAACAATTAACGCGTATTACAAATCTAAATACGAGTATAAATATCATATAAATAAAGAGAAGAAAGTTAAACATTTATAATAAATAAAATTCACAAACTTAATATTTAAGATTTAAGTTAGATGTAATCTCAATTTTTTATAAATGTTAGAATTATATTTAACCGAAAGAAAAATACTCATCTTTTAAAGATTTTAGGTGAGTTTGAAAGTAAAATATAAATATAAAGGAATAATATGATTGAAAATAACTTGTATTTAAAAGTGTCATTAATATGGTGGGGTAATTGATTTTATTTAAAATTAAATGTGAATGTATTTTTATTCAAATTAAAGATTATTATTTTTAAATACTAAGATTTATTTAAATATTTCACCTCTCTCGGCACATTCTTATATATTACGAAAGGGATTTTTTTTTCTTTCATATTATTAAAAAAATGAAAGGGTCCATCTGTGTTAATAAGACTGAAGGATGGTATTGACTAAATTCACCGACTCTTAATTGTTCTGCATCATTCTTAGACCATTCTGTTTTTTTCTCTTTGGTCTCAGATTCCTAATAATCTTTTTTTTTTTATGAGCAACAACAACAAATTGTTATTGTAGTGTACCATGGTTTACGCAACGCAGAATAATCCAAAATTTCCATACAAACTTAAAGCAAATGCATTTTTTTAAGTATCATTTTCAGTTTCATTCTCTTTCCTCCTTTTACTTTGATTTTCCTGATGCTAGTTCGAGTCAAGTCCTCAAATTGACTTAGGAACAAACAAAGACATAATCACTTCAGTGTTTCAATTTTCTTTACTTTCCCACATAAATATCAACGCGTGCATATACATTAGGGTGAGTTGGTCGGCATACATATCTTAAAAAAATATCTACAATTCAAAATTTTCTAAATATAAATATTATTGTGGTATTTTTTTAATATTGAACTTTATAAATATTATATTAATGATGTAATATATAATAGTTAAAGACTTAATTATATTTTGAGTTTGTGATAAATTTAATATTTAATAAATTTTTGTGGTACATTAAATTTAAATATTTTTAAGTTTTTCAATTTTGAGTCTCAATTAAATGTCTTTTTAATCTGTGACGTGACAATTACTATTAAGCTTATTTTGAATTTTATAATTTTAATAAAATTTAAAAAAAAAATTGATTAAATAGGAAATATCTTGTCATCAAATCTCTTATAACAAAATATTATATGATGACAGGTGAGAATATAATATAATTGTTATATTACAAAATTAAAAAAAACATCTAATGATAAAGACTTAATTGAAATGTAATGTTTTACAATTTTAAGAACTCAATAGATTTTAAAATTTATTATGAATTTAATTGAAAGTTTTAAAATTTATCCAGAATTTAAAACAGAATTAAATCATGTTTAAAAATTAAATCTGAAGGGCTTGAAATTTGAATTCACGAAATTGGTACATTTTAATTATTAGATGTTGCTGTATTGTCTGATAATATATATATATATATATATATATATATATATATATATATATATATATATATATATATATATAGTTTAATTTTTGTGATATTTAGTTAGGAATTTAGAATGTAACATTATACTAGTTTTGTTTTAATATATTTAGATAACTCTAATAGGAACTAGTGTATGAGTATTTGGATGAAGTATTATAAATATATGATATTGTTCTGTATTTATTATGGTTTGATAAAGTGATGTTTGGTTTGACGCTGACTTATATTGTCTTCAGTATTACAGTGATTGTGGTTATGAAATATTGTTTGTTTAATATACATGCACTTTCCACTTATTGCAAACTTTTTTTAATACACAATCAAATTCTCTCTTCTTTCATATTTTACTTGTTTTTCACAACAATTTAAATTTTTAAATATACATACTGGTTTCATAAAATATATGTACCAAGAAATTTCAGAAGAAACAATGTACTAAAGTAAAAATAAATATGTTAAAGGAATATTTAATTACATAATTTGAAATAATTTTGAGAGACTCAATGAAAAATTTAAAAGTAAATATGATGAAGTAAAAAAATAAATAAAAAAGTTAGTCTTAACTTAACCCATAATTTATGCTTTAGTCTATTAACCTTTTATATGCACTTATATGCAGAAGTAGCTTGCATATAAATTTGTATTTGATAAGCTCGTGTTTAGACAAACTTTTAAGATATGTAGTTACAAAAAGACATATAGTAAATGTTTGGCTTTTCTTTTAATCAACTTTATCAAAATCTTTAATATCCCAGGACTCAATCCTGGACAGACAGTGGAAATTACCAAGCTGGAATACGGTAGAAACAGATAAAATTTTTGGTAGAGTGATGAAATGTATAGAAATCGAAAAGAACACCAACAGCGAAAACACTCTGCTGAACTGACACTGACACTGAAAAACAAAAGTTAGGAGAGCGAATGAGATTAAATACCCTAATAATCCTAACTATAAATGATGGATACTAGGCGCCTGGAAATACGTTCGTAAGAATGTAGAACTCAATTGTAATTTCTTTAATGGTCATGAGAAAAAACCTCATAAAAATTCTTGCTGCTCTTAACCATTTATTACAAACAATTTGAATATAAAATTCAGTGTGTCTGTTATGTACTGACTATATTCACCGACTCTGCATTGTTCTGCATCATTCTTAGATCATTCTGCTTTTCCTCTTTCACCTCACATTTCTAACAATCTCTTCTTCTAGTGTACCATGGTTTACGCAACATCACAATCTGCCAAAATTTCCACCGAAACTTAAAAGCAAATGCATTTTTTTTAGTATCATATTCACTTTCCTTCTCTTTCCTCTTTTTACCTTTTCCTTTATGTTCCAGAGGTTGGTAGAGTCTAAGTCCTCAAATTCACTTCACTTTCCTATTTAATTTCTTTTTTTTTTTCGGTTAAATTGGTGATTCCATTATAATATATCATATTTTCTTTTCCAAATTCCTACACCTTTTTTTTTTGTTTTTTGTTTCAATAATATGTATCAATTACTGATAAAAATATTCTTACTAATAAAAAAAATTAAGTACCAATTATCTTCTTTTATTTTATATTAAGAATGGCTGATATTTGACAGAGTGACTTTCGTGTAGATTTTTGCTGCTTATAAACTATATGACTTGCACGGAACATATTTCAGTTCCGAAATGAAATTCCATGTATCATTTCAAAATAAATTAAAAGAGTTGTCGGTTTCTAATTCAAATATTTTAACCATGTTGTCTTTTCAATTACTCCATTTAAAACTATAAAATCGATCACCTTAAATATTCATAATATTTTTCAATAAGCTTCTCCTAAAGAGTATATTATAAAATCTTATATTAAAATATATGTTGTTTGTATTTCTTTTTATTGTTACTTCTATTTAAACCTTAATGAGTAAGATTAACCTGAATTATCTTTCTCTTATTAAAATATGATATTTTAGTTTCACCAAAAAATTAAACGAAGGAAACTCTTTCGTTGGTTGATCAATTAATGGCCGGTATCTTATCTGATATCGGTTTTGACATTTTGGAGTTCCATGATAATTTATAAATTTTATTAGTTTTATTTTAAATTAAAAAGTAGATAAATCAGGAGTTCCGTATATGAAAATTTTAATTCAAAATAATAAAAATAAAGTTTATAATATTTTTTTTAATAAAATATAAAGAATTTAAAGGACACCCTCCAAATTAGTTGAAGCAGAGTCTGATTTTTATTACAGTAAAAGCTAGAAGCACATTATGAGGTATTTGTTTGTTGTATAAAGTCCTCATCTTTTCTATATACTTTAGTGATTTGTCATATCAAAATTCCCAAACAGGAGAGTGAATGAGTGTTGATAATTGATTCAACTCATAAATAAATTATTCTCTACCATTCCCACCAAAAAGTCTACATATACATTCATAACTCACACAAGTTGGCAAAAATACTACATATATACATACATATAATTGCATTGTTTGATGAAATTATTTACACATATTATTGAATGAAACTTTACGTTTAATTCAAAGTAAGAAAAAAATATTTAGGGCACTCCATGTAAATTTTGTTTTTAATACATCTAATTAGTTTCATAAATCTTAGATATTAGAAAAATTTAAAAATAAAGTAGCCTGTTAAATATATTAAGAAGACTAATGTGGTATATTATAATTAACTGAGCTTTGTTGTTTTTTAATGTTCTCTAATTCCATAAAGTAAGGATTGTAGTTTTATTAATTATGGGAATATCAAGTTACACATTTCAAAAGTTATAGAAAATGAAAGTATTAATTCCTTTCCCACAAGTTAAAAATATTAAATTTTAAAAACCTAAAATTTAAAACTATATCATGGAAAATTATTTTTATGGAAGTAAACGGGCAATATTTTGTCTAATAGTAAAATTAATTAAAATAAGTCGAAGTTATAAATAAAAGTTAATTATTTAAATTTTATTTTATAAGAATTCGTATCTCTTTAAAATAATTTTTCTTTCTGTTTTCTTTTATTTCTTAGTTATTCATACATTCCAAAATAGTGAAACTAGCAAAAAAGATAACAAGAACAACTAATTAGATTTTTATTTCCTCTTAGTGTATTTTTTTTGTATGGTCGCATGAAGAGTGGTTTCATACATAGGTTTATGTGCTTGCATGTGTATAATCTAAATGAATATATATTGATTTAAGATCATAATGAAATTTCAATTTAATGATCAAAGTTTTTTATAGATAGATTTGAATTTCTTGTATGAATCAAAGATTGTTAAAGTTTGGTTGGAGTAAACTAGATTTTTAGACAAGGAAACTAATTTTTCTAAATTTGATTGTGCTATAAGTATAGATTGAAATTAAGGTTGAAGAAATAAAGAAATATGGAATGCATGAGTAGTTATTGAATATCGAACTAGACGAAATTTAAGTAGCTTTAGATTATAAGTTGATCAATGTTTGTATATTTTAATAATAAGTAACGAGTAATAAATTTTTTTTAGTAGTCTTAAGTTGGTTTTGACTTACACTTTGATTTTTTCGTGAGTAAGTAAGTGCAATAACTTTTTTTTTTGTGTCTAGATAATACTTGAAAATAGATAACTTCTTTTTTTTTTTCATTCCACTCGTAGATTTGCTTAGATTGAGCAATTGATTTTTTGTATGATCCAAATTGGTTGGATTAATGTGAACGTGAAATCAATGCTTCTCTTGATTAAAGCTAAACATTTGAAACTTGTTATAAATGTATTTTGGTTAAACAAAACAATTGGTTGAAGTTTGGATTTGAAATTGGAAATTATGTAGAATGAAATTGGAAATTATGTAGAAGTACTTAACGGTTACCAAAAACTGAGTTTTGCTTTTGTGAGTTATTTTTGAACATTGATGCAATATATATGTTGATGCAATATATATGTTGTGACAATGTTGAATATTGTTGGTTTAATTTATTTAAATGGTTGATACTCATGGATTAATTTATTTCAATACTATGAAGAAGTGTTATTGTAATATTTAAATATAATTTCTTCAAGTGATATACATATATAAAAACTAGAGGTCACAAATTTGAAACGATTTCTAAACTTTGATTAAATTCGTGTGTTAAGTAAAGGAACCTATGGTATAACAAATAGATTAAGTTATCAAGTTGTGAGAAAATGAAAAAGAAGTCTTGCATACGATGAGATTAGTATATATGTCACTTTGATTGTAATTAACTTCACCACCTTGATCCTTGACTCATAATTTTGTTGTTAATCTAAGTTTTATATTAGATAAAATGTTAATCCTTAATAAAATATATTTAATACGACTATTTTTAGAGGTATTATAAATATTTGTTTTGGCAAATATCTTTTGTTAGATAGATATTTGTGTGATTCAAGAGAAATTATGTGATTTCTTTAATAAATTAATAATGAAATGAAATTTGTAAGGACCTTTTGGGAGTAATGTCTATTCTAAAAGATGATTACGATTGTTTTATATTTCATTAATGGAAGGTCAAGATTATAAATAGAATTTATTATAATTGAGTTTCATTTTACAGAAGAAACACTATCTCTATAGAATTTTTTTTCTATAAACATATATCTATTTTTTTTCTAGATTTTTAATCCATATCTTCATCGTTTTAAGATTAAAGATAGCTTGATTATTATAAAGAACTCTACACATTCATTTGATTAAAGTAAAAAACAAAGAAAGTTTAGAGCATCCTGTGGAAAATATATCTCTAAGGAGCCGTTGAGTTGAAACCAGATCTTCAAAAGGTAAGGAAAACTTATAATTTTTTATTTTAATCAATTTCAAATCTATGTGGTTGATGGATTTGAATGAATTGAATAATTTATAAAATTGTTTATGAATTATGATTGATATGATTTATTTTGGATGAAGAGTTGATTTGATTGCAAGTGTTGTAATTAAGAGATTTACTTAATTGCTTGTGATGGATAGTATGATTGAATTATGAGAATGGTGAATGAGAAGGGATCAAATTGGTTTAATGATGTCGTTTGAGATGTTTTGAATCCAAGAAAACTTGTTAAAGTAGTTTAGAAGAGGTAAAGTACTTAAATAGATTATATATTGAACCCATTTAAGGCACAAAAGAGAGAAATATGGCATTGTCCTAATGTTGAACATAACCTAAACACCGTTATGTGCCATTATGGCAAAGAGCTTCTCCTGATGTCGGTCACCACCTAAGTTTCGTTGGGTGTAAAAGTTAGGGAACATTATGGGTTTGTGGTGCCTCGAGCTGCCAAGATATCTTTCAGTGCTCACTTCTTTAAAGTAAGCTTTAGTGGATTGGGGCGTTGGGAGCTACAAGTACCGTTGAATATTCTTAATACCGTTGGACGCTTTTTTTCATTGGACAATGATCTAGTAAGTGGCACTAATTTGTTTTTAAGCTGGTGTGTTTATGCTTGATTTTGAAAATTGAAAGTAATGATTAATCTATAAAAAAATATTATAACACATTGATATAAATTTCAACTATATTTATTAATTAAAGTAAGTTCACTTTCATAATAAAAAAAAATATATAAATATTTTATTTTATTTTTTTTCAAATTTTCAACCAATTTTTTCATAATCACAACCTGTAGTTTATTTAGAGTGAACAATACTAATTCATCGCATTTCTGAAATTTTCAAAACGTAAGTTGTATATGATTTTGTAAATAATTATAATTAAAGACGATATTTAAGACAATTTATTAGAAAAATGAACTATTTTAAGGAAAAAAAAGTTTTCAATACATTGTAATTAAATTTTGTTTTAGTTTTTCAAACTTAAACTAAAATGAGAACATAATTAAATAATTATTATACGATGTCTTAATTCAAAATTTTAATACTTTATTGTATAACGCTATTTTTAAAATATTTTAGAAACTTTTAATCAAATAAAAACCTTTGCATATTTCAAATTTTAATTAATATTTTATATAGTACTTATACTTTTAAGGAAAAAAAATATTTTTACTTTTATACATATAAAGTCTTAAAATATAAAACCTTAAATTTAATGACATATAAAAAATCATACATAAAAGTTTTGTCATATAAATTTATGAATATGAGCATAACTCTGTAATAAAATTATCTTAAATATGATATATTTACAAGTATTTATTCCTCTCAATATTTTTAAGTTTCACTAGGAAACAAATTAATTTTAAATTAGAAATTAATATAATACTTTTAGAAAATGAATAAATAAATATTATAACTCTTTAACTGTTGTATTATATTCTTAATTTCAACTTATTTTTTATCATTAATAAATACATAATCTTATGATTATAACTATAATACAAATTTACTAGTTTAATAAATGATACAAGTTTAATATATTTGCATACTAAACATTTATTCGTACAAGTTTTATGGTCTTTTAAGTTCATATTTATGTATATGTTGTGATGTCTACATGTGTAAAGTTAGCCCACAAATTTAAAGATTGTTGGATTAAGAGAAGAAATTAAAAAAAAAAACACTATTTCTCAATAATTTTTTTCAATACAAATATATTTATGATCTCTTTAGATTTCAATTAATATCTTTATCATTTTAAGATTAAAGAAAACTTGTTAAATTATTTTAGAAGAAGTAAAATACTTAAATAGATTATTGAACCCATCTGAGACACAAAAGATCTAATATTGTCATAGTGTTGGCGTAACCTAATTAATGTTAGGACCACCTAATTAGTCCTGGGACCACATATGTCAGGCGTTGCTAAAATACCTTGTTGCTCATTTCAAAGTGAGCTTTAATGGATTGAGACTGGACACTTTTGGTACCATTGGACACTCCTATCCATTGGACATTGATTTAGTGAATGACACTATCTTACTTTTCGAGATGTGCCTATTTTGTGCTTGTTTAAGTTTTTGAAAATTGAAAGTTATGATGTTTTTAATTTATAAAAAAAAATTATAAGACTTTGATATAAATTTCAATTATATTTATTAATTAAAGCAAGTTCAATTCTATAACAAAAAAAATGTAAACATTTTATTTTTTCTTTTCAAATTTTTAGAAAATTTGTTCGTATTTATAACATTATGCAGTTTATTTAGAGTGGACAGTACTAGTTTATCATTTTTTTGAAATTTTCGAAACATAGATCATCTATGATTTTAAAAAATAATTATAATTAAAAACAATATTAATATAACACAATTATTAGAAAAATGAACTATCATAAGAAAAAAAATTAAATACGTTGTAATATTTTTTTTTTAGTTTTTCAAACTTAAACAATAAAATAAAACCGTATTTATTGAAATAATTATCATACAATGTCTTAATTTAAATTTTTAATACTTTATTGTAGAACACTACTTTTAAAATATTTCGTATTTTTAAATCAAAGAAAAATCTTTATAATTTTCACATTAATATTTTATTTAGTCAATATAATTTTAAGAAAAAAAAATATTTTTTTTATCACATACAAAATCTTATAATATAAAACCTTAAATTTAATGACATATACAAAATCATACATAAAGTTTTTTCATATAAATTTATAAATGTGAGCATAACTATGCAATAAAATGATCTAAAATAGGATATATTTATAAGTATTTATTCCTCTCAATATTGTTAGGTTTCACTATGAAACTAATTATTTTTAAATTAGAATTTAATATGATAATTTTAGATAATGAATAAATAAATATTATAAACCTTTTAATGTTCTATTATTATTATATTCGTAATTTAAACTTAATTTTTATTATTAATAAAATACATAATCTTATGATTATAACTATAATACAAATTTACTAGTTTAATAAGTGATGTAAGTTTAATATATTTGCATAACAAACATTTATAGGTACGACTTTTATGTTCTTTAAACTCATATTTATGTATATGTTGTAACGTCTAAATGTATAAAGTCAATTAAAAAATTTAAAGATTGTTGGATTAGAGAAAAATTAAAAAAATATTATTTCTATTTTTTTTTTCTATAAACATATACCTATCTTTCCTTTAGATTGTTAAACCATCCCTCCATTGTTTTAAGATCAAAGAATACTTGTTAATTAATTTAGAACAAGTAAAATACTTAGATAAACTATTGAACCTATTTGAGGCACAAAAGACAGAAATCTAATATTGTCATAGTGTTAAGTGTAACATAAACATCACCATTTTCCCTCCTTATCATTGGACATTGATTTAGTGGGTGATACTAACTTGCTTTATGAGTTGTGCCTGTTTGTACTTGATTCAATTTTTTAAAATTAAAAGTAATGATATTTTGTAATCCATGAAAAAAAATATTATAACATTTTGATATAAATTTCAATTATATTTATTAATTAAAAAAGTTCACTTCTATAATAACAAAATACATAAATATTTTTTTTTGTTTGGATTTTTAGCAAGTTTTTTCAAATTTATAACATGCAATTTACTTTGAGTGACAATACTAATTTATGGTTTTTTCTGAAATTTTTGAAACAAAAGTTGTCTATGATTTTGAAAATAATTATAATAAAAGACAATATTAATATAAAAGAATTTGTTAGAAAAATTAACTATTATAAGAAAAAAAATATTTTAATACATTGGAATATAATTTTGTTTTAGTTTTTCAAACTTAAACAACAAAACAAGATCATATTTATTGAAATAATTATTAGGCAATGTCTTAATTTAAATTTTTAATATTTTATTGTATAACGCTATTTTTAAAATATTCTTTAAACTTTTAATCAAATAAAAAACTTCGCATATTTCACATTTTAATTTATATATTTTTAGTCATTATAATTTTAAGAAAAAAAAATATTTTTATTTTTATACATATAAAGGCGTAAAATAAAAAAAATTAAATTTAATGACATATAAAAAATCATACATAAAAGTTTTTCATACAAATTTATAAATGTGAGCATAACTCTGCAATAAAATTATCTTAAATAGGATATATCTATAAGTATTTATTTCTCTCAATATTGCAGCTTTCACTACTAAACAAATTAATTTTAAATTAAAAATTAATATGATATTTTTAGAGAATGAATAAATAAATATTACAACTCTTTTACTGTTATATTATATTCCTTATTTCAACTTAATTTTTATTATTAATAAATACATAATCTTAATATTATAACTATAATACAAATTTACTAGTTTTATAAGTATTACAATTTTAATATATTTGCATGATGTACAAGTTTTATGGTCTTTTAAGTTTATATTTATGTGTATGTTGCGATTTCTAAATGTACGAACTGAGTAAAAAATTCAAAAATTGTTGATTTAAGAGAAAAATTAAAAAAACACTGTTTTTCTATAATCTTTTCTATAAACATTTATCATCTTCTCTCTAGATTTCTAATCCATCCTTCGTCGTTTAAAATAAAACAATATTTGTTAAATTAATTTATAAGAAGTAAGTATTTAGATAGATTATTGAATCCATTTGAGGCACAAAAAAGAGAAATTTAAAATTGTAATAGTGTTAAATGTAACCTAAACACCGTCGTGTTTCCTTCCGAAAAAGAGTTCCCTTACGAGAAAGAGTTGTAGAGTTTCTAACGTTGGTCCCACCTAATAGACGTTGGGACCACCTCTAAGTTTAGTTGGACGCAAAAGTCAAGGAACATTAAGAGTCGTGGTGTTTCATGCTACCAAGATACATTTGGGTACTCACTTTAAAAGGAATTTTAGTGGATTTGGACGCTCGACACTCTTGGTACCAGTGGACACTGTGGACACTACTGGACACTCTTTTCATTGGACATTGATTTAATAGATGATATTAGCTTGCTTTTTAAGATGTGTCTGTTTATTTTTATTTTTTTAAGTTTTTAAAAATCGAAAATAATGATACTTTGTAATTTATAAAAGAAGTATTATAACACTTTGATATAAATTTCATCTATATTTATTAAGTAAAGCAAGTTCACTTATGTAATAAAAAAATATAAATATTTTTTTTAGATTTGTAGGAGGTTTGATCGTAGTTAAACATGCAATTTATTTAGAGTGGACAGTACTAATTTATTGTTTTTCTGAAATTTTCAAAACATTGATTGTGTATGATTTTGAAAGTAATTATAATTAAAAACAATATTAATATAAAACAATTTATTAGAAAAATGAACTATCTTAAGAAAAAAAAATTAAATACGTTGTAATATATTTCTTTTAGTTTTTTAAACTTAAACAATAAAATAAGACTTTATTGAAATAATTATTATACAATGTCTTAATTTAAAATTTAATACTTTATTGTAGAACACTACTTTTAAAATATTTTCGAATTTTTTAATCAAATAAAAATCTTTATAATTTTCACATTTTAATTAATATTTTATTTAGTCAATATAATTTTAAGAAAAAAATATATTTTTATTTTTATCACATACAAAATCTTAAAATATAAAACCTTAAATTTAATGACATATACAAAATCATAAATAAAATGTTTTTCATATAAATTTATAAATGTGAGAATAACTATGAAATAAAATTATCTAAAATAGGATATATTTATGAGTATTTATTCCTCTCAATATTGTTAGGTTTCACTATGAAACTAATTATTTTTAAATTAGAATTTAATATGATATTTTTAGATAATGAATAAATAAATATTGTAACCCTTTTACTGTTATATTATATTCGTAATTTGAACTTAATTTTTATTATTAATAAAATACATAATCTTATGTTTATAACTATAATACAAATTTACTAGTTTAATAAGTTATACAAGTTTAATATATTTGTATAACAAACATTTATCATAGGTACAATTTTTATGGTCTTTAAGTTCATACTCATGTATATGTTGTAATGTCTAAATGTATAAAGTCAGTCCAAAAATTTAAAGATTGTTGGATTAAGAGAAAAATTAAAAAAGAAATAGTATTTCTTTATAATTTTTTTTTTATAAACATATATCTATCTTCTCTCTAGATTTTTAAACTATTCCTTCACTGTTTTAAGATCAAAGAATACTTGTTAATTAATTTAGAAGAAATAAAATACTTAGATAAATTATTGAACCTATTTGAGGCACAAAAGACACAAATATAATATTGTCACAGTGTTGAGCGTAACATAAACACCACCATGTTCCCTTCTTGCAAAGAGTTGTAGGGCTCCTGACACTAGGTCTCACCTAATTGATGCTGGGACCACCTAAGTTTCGTTGGACGCAAAAATCAAGGAACGTTAGGGGTCGTGGTGCCTTGCGCTGCCAAAATACCATTGGGTCATCCCTTCAAAATGAGCTTTAGTGGACTGAGACGCTAGACACTCTTGGTACCACTTGACACTGGTATTGTTGGACGCTCTTTTCATTGGACATTGATTTAGTGGGTGACACTATCTTACTTTTTGAGTTGTGCCTATTTGTGTTTGTTTCAAATTTTTAGAATTGAAAGTAATGATACTTTGTAATTCATGAAAAAAAAATATTATAACATTTTCATACAAATTTCAATTATATTTATTAATCAAAGAAAATTCACTTATGTAATAAAAAAATATATAAATATTTTATTTTTTATTTTTAGATTTTAGCAGGTTTTTTCAAATTTATAACATGCAGCTCATTTTGAGCGAACAATACTAATTTATGGTTTTTCTGAAATTTTCGAAACATTAATTGTCTATGATTTTGAAAATAATTATAATAAAAAATAATATTAATATAATTTATTAGAAAAATTAATTATTATAAGAAAAAATATTTAAATAAATTGGAATAAAATTTTGGTTTAGTTTTTCAAACTTAAACAATAAAAATGATCATATTTATTGAAATAATTATTATGCAATGTCTTAATTTAAATTTTTAATATTTTATTGTATAACGCTGTTTTTGAAATATTCTTTAAACTTTTAATCAAATAAAAACCTTCGTATATTTCACTTTTTTAATTTATATTTTTTTAGTTATTATAATTTTAAGATTTTTTTTTTAATTTTTATACATATAAAGGCTTAAAATATAAAAATTTAAATTTAATGACATATAAAAAATCATACATAAAAGTTTTTCATACAAATTTATAAATGTGAGCATAACTCTGCAATAAAATTATCTTAAATAGGATATATTTTTAAGTATTTATTTCTCTCAATATTGCAGCTTTCACTACGAAACAAATCAATTTTAAATTAAAAATTAATATGATATTTTTAGAGAATGAATAAATAAACATTATAACTCTTTTACTGTTATATTATATTCCTTATTTAACCTTAATTTTTATTATTAATAAATACATAATCTAATTATTATAACTATAATACAAATTTACTAGTTTATTATTATAAGTATAATACAAATTTACTAGTTTTATAAGTGTTACAAGTTTAATATATTTGCATAACAAACATTTATAGGTTTTATGGTCTTTAAGTTTATATTTATGAATATGTTGTGATTTCTATATGTATAAAGTGAGTCAAAAAATTCAATAATTTTTTATTTTTGAGAAAAATTAAAAAGACACTATTTTTCTAGAATTTTTTTTCTATAAACATTTATTTATCTTTTCTCTAGATTTCTAATCCATTCAAGATCAAAAAATATTTGTTAAATTAATTCATAAGAAGTAAGTATTTAGATAGATTATTGAACTCATTTGAGGCACAAAAAAGATAGATCTAAAATTGTAATAGTATTGAATCTAACCTAAACACAAGCGTGTTCCCTCTTGGAAAAGAGTTGTAGGGTTCCTAACGCTAACCCCACCTAATAGATGTTGGGACCACCTAAGTTTAGTTGGATGCAAAAGTAAGGGAACATTAGAGGTCGTGGTGTTTCGCGCTACCAAGATACATTTGGGTGCTCACTTCAAAAGGGAGCTTTAGTGGATTGGGGCGCTCGATACTCTTGGTATCACTGAAAATTCTCAATACCATTGGAAGCTCTTTTCTATTGGCATTGAGTTAATGGATGACATTAGCTTGCTTTTTGAGATATATCTCTTTGTTTTTGTTTTAGTTTTTAAAAATCGAAAGTAACGATGCTTTGTAATTTATAAAAATAATATTATAACACTTTAATATAAATTTCATCTATATTTATTATTAAGTAAAGCAAGTTCATAATAAAAAATGTAAATATTTTATTTTTTCTTTTCAAATTTGTAACAGGTTTTTTCATAATTAAAACATCCTGTTTATTTAGAGGGCATAGTACTAATTTATCGTTTTTCTAAATTTTTTGAAACATAGGTTGTCAAATGATTTTGAAAATAATTATAATGAAAAACAATATTAAATAAAAAAAATATTAGAAAAATTAACTATTATAAGAAAAAATACATTGTAATAAAATTTATTTTTAGTTTTTCAAACTTAAACAATAAAATAAGACCTTATTGAAATAATTATTGTACAATGTTTTAAGTTAAATTTTCAATATTTTATTATATAACGCTATTTATAAAATATTTTGAAACTTTTAATCAAATAAAAATCTTTGTAATTTTCAATTTTCTATTTTTAATTAATATTCTATTTAGTCAATATAATTTTAAGAATTTTTATTTTTATTTTTATCACATACAAAGTCTTAAAATATAAAACCTTAAATTTAATGACATATAAAAAATCATACATAAAAGTTTTTTCATATAAATTTATAAATGTGAGAATTAAATTATCTTAAATTTGGATATATTTATAAGTATTTATTCTTTTTTACTATGAAACTAATTAATTTTAAATTAGAAATTAGTATGAAAGTTTTAGAGAATGAATAAAGAAATATTATAACTTTTTTACTGTTATATTATGCTCGTAATTTCAATTTAGTTTTTATTATTAATAAAATACATAATGTTATGATTATAACTATAAAACAAATTTACTAGTTTAATAAGTGTTCCAAGTTTAATATATTTGCATAACAAACATTTATAGGTACAACTTTTATAATCTTTAAGTTCATATTTATGTATATGTTGCAATGTCAAAATGTACAAAGTCAGTCCAAAAATTTAAAAATTGTTGGATTAAGAGAAAAATTAAAAAACATTATTTCTCTAGAAATTTTTTCTATAAAATTATATTTATTTTCTCTTTAGATTTCTAATTCATCCATTCATTGTTTTAATATCAAAAAATATTTATTGAAGTAATTTAGAAGAAGGAAAGTACTTAGATATATTATTGAACCCATTTGAGGAACAAAAGAGAAAAATCTGATACTATTATAATGTTAAGCGTAATCTAAATACAACCATGTTCCCTTATGGCAAAGAGTTGTAGGGCTCCCGACTCTGGCTCCACCTAATTGACATTGGGACAACTTAAGTTTCGTTTCACACAAAAGTCAGGACACGTTACGGTACGGACCATGGTGCCTCGCGCTACCAAAATATCTTTGAGTACTCACTTAAAAGTGAGCTTTAGTGGATTGGGATGTTGGATATTTTTAATACCAGTGGACACTCTTTTCATTGCGCATTAATTAGAAAAGTTAACTATTGTTAGAAAAAAATTTACATAGATTATAATAAATCTTCGCTTTAGTTTTTCTAACTTTAAACAATAAAATAAGACCATATTTACTGAAAAAATTATTATACAATGTCTTAATTTAAATTTTTAATACTTTATTGTATAACGTTATTTGTAAAATATTTTTGAAACTTTTAATCAAATAAAGACCTTTGTAATTTTCACATTTTAATTAATATTCTATTTAGTCAATATAAATGTAAGAAACAAATATTTTTTATTTCTATCACGTACAAAGTCTTAAAATATAAAACGTTAAATTTAATGACATATAAAAAATCATACATAAATTTTTTTTTCATATAAATTTATAAATTTGAGCATAACTCTACAATAAAATTATCTTAAATTGGATATATTTATAAGTATTTATTTCTCTCAATTGTTAGGTTTCACTATGAAATTAATTAATTTTAAATTCACAATTAATATGATATTTTTAGAGAATGAATAAAGAAATATTATAACTTTTTTACTGTTATATTATATTCCTAATTTCAACTTAGTTTTTATTATTAATAAAATACACAATCTTATGATTATAACTATAAAACAAATTTAATAGTTTAATAAGTGGTACAAGTTTAATATATTTGTGTAACAAACATTTATAGGTACAAGTTTTATTGTCTTTAAGTTCATATTTATGTAAATGGTGCAATGTCTAAATGTATAAAGTCAGTCCAAAAATTTAAAGATTGTTGGATTAAGAAAAAAAAATTAAAAAACACAATTTCTCTACATTCTTTTTTTCTATAAACACATATATATATATATATATATATATATATATTTTTTTTTTTTTTCTTTAAATTTCTAATCCATCCCTTATCTTTTTAAGATCAAAGAATACTTGTTAAAGTAATTTAGAAGAGGTAAAGTACTTAGATTATTAACTTCATTTGCGGTAAAAAAAAGAAGAGAAATCTGATACTGTCATAGTGTTGAATGTAACCTAAACACCACCACATGCCCTTCTGTCAAAGAGTTTTAGGGCTTCTGACGCTAGGTTCCACCTTAGTGACGTTGTCCCCACCTAAGTGACACTGGACCCCACCTAAGTTTCGTTGGACACAAAAGTCAGGTAGCAGCATTAGGGATTCGTGGTGCCTCCTGCACTGATCTAGTGGGTGACACTAACTTGTTTTTTAAGTTGTGTCTGTTTGTGCTTGTTTCAGTTTTTGAATATTGAATGTAATGATGCTTTGTAATTTATAAAAAAATATTATAATATTTTGATATAAATTTTCAATGTATTTATTAATTAAAGTAAGTTCACTTTTATAATAACAAAAATATATAAATATTTTTTTTCTTTTCAGATATTTAGTTAATTTTTTTATGATCATGCAGTTTATTTAGAATGGACAATACTAATCTGTTGTTTTTCTGAATATTTCCAAACGTAGGTGGTCAATAATTTTTAAAATAATTATAATTAGAAACAATATTAATATGAGACAAATTTTAATAAAAATGAAATATTATAAGAAAAAATAAATTTTCAATACATTGTAATAAAATTTTGTTTTCGTTTTTTCAAACTTAAACAATAAAATAAGACCATATTTATTGAAATAATTATTATACAATGTCTTAATTTAAAGTTTTAATACTTTATTATATAACGCTGTCTTTAAAATATTTTTGAAAAACTTTTAATCAAATAAAGACCTTTCAAAAAAATTTTACATTTTAAATAATATTTTATTTAGTCATTATCGTTTTAAGAAAAAAAATATTTTTATTTATTTTTATCACATATAAAGTTTTAACATATTTATTCCTTTTAATATTGTCAGGTTTCACTAGGAAACTAAATGGCTTTAAATTTGAAATTAATATGATATTTTTAGAGAATGAATAAACAAATATTATAACTTTTTTACTGTTATATTATATACCTAATTTCAATTTATTTTTTATTATTTGTAAAATACATAATATTATGATTATAACTATAATACAAGTTTACTGTTATAGTTTAATAGGTGATTCAAATTATTATATTTGCATAATAGACATTTATAGGTACAAACGTCATGGTATTTTAAGTTCATATTTATGTATATGATGCAATTTCTAAATGTCTAAAGTGAATTAAAAAAATTTAAGGATTGGAGGATTAAGAGAAAATAAAAGAAGTATTAACTTTATAGAATTTTTTTCTATTAATATATATCAATCTTACCTCTAAACTTCTAATATATCTCTTCATCATTTTAAGATCAAAGACCATAGGTTTGATCCTAGTGAAGAGTTCTACACATCCATCTGATCAGAGTAAAAAACATAGTAAATTTAGATCATCATGTGGGAAAAATATTTCTAAGGAGCAGTTGAGTTGAACACAAATTTGTTTATAATTTTTTATTTTGTTCAATTTCAAATTTGTGTGGTTGATGCATTTGAATGAATTAAATGATTTATAAAATTGTTTGTGAACTATGATTGCTATGATTTATTCTGATTGAGGAGCTGATTTGGTTGCAAGTGTAATTATGAGATTTACTTGATGGCTTGTGATGGGTTGGATGATTGAATTATGAAAGTTGTGAATGAGAAGTGATCAAAGTGGTTAAACGGTGTCGTTGTAGATGTTTTGAATCAAATAATACTTGTTTAAGTAATCAAGAAGAGGTAAAGTACTTAGATTATTGAATTCATTTGAGACAAAAAAGAGAGAAATATGATACTGTCATAGTGTTGAGTGTAACTTAAACACCATCACATGCCCTTCTGCCAAAGAGTTTTAGGACTTCTGACGTTGGGCCCCACCTAAGCGACACTGGACACCACCTAAGTGAGACTAGACCCCACCTAAGTTTTGTTGGGCACAAAAGTCACGGAGCAGCATTAGGGGTTCGTGGTGCCTTGGACTGCGAAGATACCTTTAGGTCTTCACTTCAAAGTGAGCTCAAGTGGATTGGAGAGTTAGGAGCTGCAGGTATCACTAAACACTCCTTGTATCGCTGAACGCTCTTTTCATTGGACACTAATTTTGTGGGTGACACTAACTTGTTTTTAAACTGTGTTTGTTTGTGCTTGTTTCAGTTTTTTGAATATTGAAAGTAATGATGCTTTGTAATCTATAAAAAAATATTATAACATTTTGATATAAATTTTCACTATATTTATTAAATAAAGCAAGTTCAAGTCTACACTAACAAAAATATATAAATAATTTATTTTTTTTCTTTTAAGATATTTAGCTAGTTTTTGCACGATCATGCAGTTTATTTAGAGTGGACAATATTAATCTATCATTTTCCTGAATTTTTCCAAACATAGGTAGTCTATAATTTTTAAAATAATTATAATTAAAAACAATATTAGTATAAGACAATTTATTATAAGAAACAAGTATTATAAAAAAAAGAAGTTTTCAATACATTGTAATAAATTTTTGTTTTAGTTTTTTCAAACTCAAACAATAACATAAGACCATAATTATTATACAATGTCTTAATTTAAAGTTTTAATACTTTATTGTATAACGCTGTCTTTAAAATAATTTTGAAAGTTTTAATCAAATAAAAACCTTTCTAAAAAATTTCATATTTTAAATAATATTTTATTTAGTCATTATGGTTTTAAGAAAAAAATATTTTTCTTCTTATTTTGATCACATATAATGTTTTAACATATAAAACCTTAAATTTAATGACATAAAAAATCATACACAAAAATTTTGTCATATAAATTTAGAAATGTGAGCATAACTCTGCAATATAATGATCTTAAATAGGATATATTTGTTTATAAGTATTTATTCCTCTTAATATTGTCAGGTTTCACTATGAAACTAAACAGTTTTAAATTAGCAATTAATATGATATTTTTAGAGAATGAATAAACTAATATTACAATTTTTTTACTGTTATATTATATTCCTAATTTCAACTTGTTTTTCATTATTTGTAAAATACATAATCTTATGATTATAACTATAATACAAGTTTACTGTTATAGTTTAATAAGTGATATAAGTTATTATATTTGCATAATAGGCATTTATAGGTATACGGTATTTTAAGTTCATATTTTGTATATGTTGCAATTTCTAAATATCTAAAGTCAATTAAAAAATTTAAGGATTGTTGGATTAAGAGAAAATAAAAAAAATATTATCTTTATAGAATTTGTTTCTATTAATATATATCAATCTTCTAGACTTATTCTAATTCATCTCTTCCTCGTTTCAAGATCAAAGATTATAGGTTTGATCTTAGTGAAGAGTTTTACACATCCATCTGATTAGCGTAAAAAAACATAGTAAGTTTAGATCATCGTGTGGGAAATATATCTCTAAGGAGCAATTGAGTTGAAGACAAATATGTTTATAATTTTTTTTGTTCAATTTCAAATTTGCGTGGTTGATGAATTTGAAAGAATTAAATGATTTATAAAATTGTTTGTGAACTATGATTGCTATGATTTATTCTGATTGAGGAGTTGTTTTGGTTGCAAGTGTAATTATGAGATTTACTTGATTGTTTGTGATGGGTTGGATGATTGAATTATGAAAGTGGTGAATGAGAAGTGATCAAAGTGGTTAAATGGTGTGGTTTCAGATGTTTTAAATCAAAGAATACTTGTTAAAGTAATTTAGAAGATGTAAAGTACTTAGATTATTGAATTCATTTGAGACAAAAAAGAGAGAAATCTGATACTGTCATAGTGTTGAGGGTAACCTAAACACCACCACATGCCCTTCTGCCAAAGAGTTTTAGGACTTCTGACGTTGGGCCCCACCTTAGTGACGTTGTCCCCACCTTAGTGGCACTGGACCCCACCTAAGTTTCGTTGGGCACAAAAGTCAGGGAATAACATTAAGGGTTCGTGGTGCCTCGTGCTGTGAAGATACCTTTAGGTCTTCACTTCAAAGTGAGCTTGAGTGGATTGGAGCGTTGGGAGCTGCAGGTATCATCACCAAACACTTATGGGACCGCTAAACGCTCTTTTTATTGGACACTGATTTAGTGGGTGACACTGATTGTTTTTAAGCTGTGTTTGTTTGTGCTTGTTTCAATTTTTAAATATTGAAAGTAATGATACTTTATAATCTATAAAAAATATTATAACATTTTGATATAAATTTTTGCTATATTTAATAATTAAAGCAAGTTCAAGTCTATAATAACAAAAATATATAAATAATTTATTTTTTTCTTTTCAGATATTTAGCTAGTTTTTTCATGGTCATACAGTTTATCTAGGGTGGACAATATAAATTTTTCCAAACATAGGTTGTTTATAATTTTTAAAATAATTATAATTAAAAACAATATTAGTATAAGACAATTTCTTATAAAAAATGAAGTATTATAAGAAAAATGAAGTATTATAAGAAAAAAGAAGTTTTCAATACATTGTAATAAACTTTTGTTTTAGTTTTTTCAAACTTAAACATTAACATAAGACCATATTTATTGAAATAATTATTATACAATATCTTAATTTAAAGTTTTAATACTTTATTGTATAGCGTCGTCTTTAAAATATTTTTGAAACTTTTAATCAAATAAAAACCTTTGTAAAAAATTTCATATTTTAAATAATATTTTATTTAGTCATTATAGTTTTAAGAAAAAATATTGTTTTTTTATTTTGATTACATATAAAGTTTTAACATATAAAACCTTAAATTTAATGACATAAAAAATCATACATAAAAATTTTGTCATATAAATTTATAAATGTGAACATAACTCTGCAATATAATTATCTTAAATAGGATATATTTGTTTATAACTATTTATTCTTCTTAATATTGTCAGGTTTCACTATGAAACTAAATGGTTTTAAATTAGCAATTAATATGATATTTTTAGAGAATGAATAAACAAATATTACAATTTTTTTACTGTTATATTATATTCCTAATTTCAACTTATTTTTCATTATTTGTAAAATAAATAATCTTATGATCATAACTATAATACAAGTTTACTGTTATAGTTTATTAAGTGATACAAGTTATTATATTTTTCATAATAGACATTTATAGGTACTAAAGTTATGGTCTTTTAACTTCATATGTATCATATGTATGTATATGTTGCAATTTCTAAATGTTTAAAAGTCAGTCAAAAAAATTTAAGGATTGTTAGATCAAGAGAATATAAAAGAAATATTATCTTTGTAATTTTTTTTTTCTATAAACATATATTTATCTTCTCTCTAGACTTCAAATTCATTTCTTCCTCGTTTTAAGATCAAAGATCATAGATTTGATCCTAGTGAAGAGTTCCACAAATCCATCTGATCAAAGTAAAAAACATTGTAAGTTTAGATTATCATGTGGGAAATATATCTCTAGGGAGCAGTTGAGCTGAAGACAAACCTGTCTATAGTTATTTATTTTGTTCAATTTCAAATTTGCGTGGTTGATGCATTTGAATGAATTAAATGATTTATAAAATTGTTTGTGAACTATGATTGCTATGATTTATTCTGATTGAGGAGTTGATATGGTTACAAGTGTAATTATGAGATTTACTTGATTGCTTGAAATGGGTTGGATGATTAAATTATGAAAGTGGTGAATGAGAAGTGATCAAAGTGGTTAAATGGTCTGGTTTTAGATGTTTTAAATCAAAGAATACTTGTTAAAGTAATTTAGAAGAGGTAAAGTACTTAGACTATTGAATTCATTTGAGACAAAAAAGAGAGAAATCTGATACTGTCATAGTGTTGAGTATAACCTAAACACCATCACATGCCCTTCTGCCAAAAAGTTTTAGGACTTTTGACGTTGGGCCCCACCTTAGTGACGTTGTCCCCACCTAAGTGACACTGGACCCCACCTAAGTTTCGTTGGATACAAAAGTCAGGTAGCAGCATTAGGGATTCGTGGTGCCTCGTGCACTGATCTGGTGGGTGACACTAACTTGTTTTTAAGTTGTGTCTGTTTGTGCTTGTTTCAGTTTTTGAATATTGAATGTAATGATGCTTTGTAATCTATAAAAAAATATTATAACATTTTGATATAAATTTTCAATGTATTTATTAATTAAAGCAAGTTCACTTTTATAATAACAAAAATATATAAATAATTTTTTTCTTTTCAGATATTTAGTTAATTTTTTTATGATCATGCAGTTTATTTAGAGTGGACAATACTAATATGTTGTTTTTCTGAATATTTCCAAACGTAGGTGGTCAATAATTTTTAAAATAATTATAATTAGAAACAATATTAATATGAGACAATTTTTTATAAAAATGAAGTATTATAAGAAAAAAAAAATTTCAATACATTGTAATAAAATTTTGTTTTCGTTTTTTCAAACTTAAACAATAAAATAAGACCATATTTATTGAAGTAATTATTATACAATGTCTTAATTTAAAGTTTTAATACTTTATTATATAACGCTGTCTTTAAAATATTTTTGAAAATTTTTAATCAAATAAAGACCTTTCAAAAAAATTTTACATTTTAAATAATATTTTATTTAGTCATTATCGTTTTAAGAATTTTTTATTTTATTTTTATTTTTATCACATTTAAAGTCTTAACATATAAAACCTTAAATTTAATGACATATAAATAATTATACATAAAAAATTTGTCATGTAAATTATAAATGTGAGCATAACTGCAATATAATTATCTTAAATAGGATATATATATATATATATATATATATATATATATATATATATATATATATATATATATATTTTAATATTGTCAGGTTTCACTAGGAAACTAAATGGTTTTAAATTTAAAATTAGTATGATATTTTTAGAGAATGAATAAACAAATATTATAACTTTTTTACCCTTATATTATATACCTAATTTCAATTTATTTTTTATTATTTGTAAAATACATAATATTATGATGGTTTAATTAATCGTAAGGTACCCAGTTTGGTACTAGAGTGTTAAATTGGTACCCGCTTTTAAAAAAGTGTCAATTGCATCCCAACTTTTGAAAATTGTTTCAATTAGGTCCCTTTCAGACAGAGTTGACTAACACCGTTAGTCAACGTGCCACGTGTCAATCTGTGATTTTTTTGATTTTTTTTTTAAAAAATTTAATTTTTTTTTTAATTTTAATTTTTTTTTAATTTTTTTTTAAAAAAAAATTAAAAATGCCACGTGTCAAGTCCCTGTGTGTGACACGTGACATTGTCAGTGCCACGTGACATTGTAATGCCACGTGTCAGTGTCACTGTCAGATGCCATTGTGATGATTTAGATTTAGTCCCCATTTATGTTTTTTTGTTTCAATTTAGTACCTACTTATGTGTATTTGATTCAATTTTGACCTAATAATTTTTAATAATTAAAATATTTTTTAATAAAATTAAAAGTAATTAAGTATAAAAGT
>Ga0214542_1004977_pt1 | contig 25756 bp, 14 predicted proteins | sample CNSS1metaG_FD_160096 | JGI IMG/M metagenome (GOLD analysis project Ga0214542, IMG submission 160096) | Root nodule microbial communities from cowpea collected in UCLA plant growth center, Los Angeles, California, USA - CNSS1 | ecosystem: Host-associated > Plants > Roots > Nodule | place: USA...
CTTAACGGAGAGGACCAAATTGAACCTCTTTAGAAAATTGGGGTACCAAATTGAACATTCCTAAAGTTCGGGTACCACATTGAACTTTCCGAAAAAGTTTGGGTACCAAATGTGTATTTATACCAATAAATTACTTGCTATCATCAACTCATTTGTAGCTTTCGATGCCAAATTTTAGAGAAATCTAAATATAAGTTTAAGTTTTATATTGATTAAAAATAGAGAGTAGAATATTATATAAGGATAAAGATTCATAAATTTATTGTTTTAAAGTTTGAAGTTAAGAGTCGTGTCAATGTCTTATGTGGTTGGACTCAGGTCTCATTGATATTGTGTCTTCCCAATGAAATTCTCTCTGTAATAATGGTTAAATCCGGTTCAGACGAGTGCAATATGATTTTTGTATCAAAAGTTTTCTTGACAAAGATTCTAGGTATGCGTGTCCCATTAAAAAAACAGTAGTACAGAATAGAACAGAAAAAGAATAATTTTCGCTGAAAGAAGAATGTACTAACGTGGTTGAAGGGACTCAGCCTTAAAAAAATTGTGTCTCTTCAGGAAAATTCTTTCTGTAAACCTAACAAAGTTATAAATTTATTCAAGACTCACCTTCACACCGTAAGAGCAGCTAAAAAAAAAAAGATGATTTAGTTATATTATGGTGTGGTTATAAAATTTGAATAAATAAGTTAAACATCGTATAAATGAGAAGAACTTATAAAGCTTACTGTTGGGTTAGATTAGATATAAAAAAAATTCAAACTTATTGAGTGTATTTCCATCACAATAACGATTGAGATGAAATTTTGCAGCAAGTTATGTAAGTGGAAGTTCGAGAAAAGGAGAACAGTAACACAGTGTGCATTGAGATGTAGTGGTGATGGGTGTGTTGAAAGAGGAGACATATGTGGCCAAGTTGGGTAGCAATAGAAAGAACGATAGTTCATTCTGAATATTGGTATGTTTTAAGCCATGAATTGGTGGAGAAATTCAAATTAGAGAAGTGAAAGGTTTTGGTCCACACACCGCATTATAACTTCATTTAATGATTGGAGTACTAAAGTCTCGTGTAAAATGTGAAACATCTAAATTGTTGAATCATTCTTCCACGTCGTCATGTAACGTTAAAGCTGTTTTCCATAGATGGTCAAACACATTACGTGTCAACCTTTTTCAATAATTATTAATCTATCTTCACATGCTATTCAAATATCATAATGAGTTTAAGATGTAAATAACAAAACATTTACATTTTATCTTCTTCACATAACTAAAGAATTTGAAAAACAACATCTTATCTTACATTCTAAGTTATAAAAACTTTGGTTTTTCTTAAATAATGGTTAGCCACCTTGTTTTAATTATAAACTTTTTTTTTTTTACATATGACTCTACAAATCTTAGAGTGAATAATCTCATGATTCAAAATAAAGTTTAAGTGTTGAAGCTACTTTTCTATTTATAAGTATTTCAATTACAAAATATAAATTCATTTTTCTTTTGCTAAAATATCTTTTAAATTACAAGATTTATTAATTAAATAATTTTTTTTTATAAGACTTAGACTCAATTTATAGCCCTATAGATTTTAATTGATTTTTGGAAGTTCTATCAATCTTCAAGTACCGGATCGAATTTTTAACTATTTAAATAATATAAAGTAAATTATAAATTATGTGTTTGAAATTAGATCATTTATAAAGTTGGTACAATTTTAAACAAATTTTATCAATACGAACACATTTTTAAAACATTACAAAGATGAATAAATTATACTTAAACAACACGAGTTTACAGTAAGAAAAATTATGATTCTTCTACACGACTTCAAATTAAACATCCTAAACTCTTAAGCTTTTTTATGGAAGCTTGAACATTTAATAAGAAGTTGGAATGAAAGGAAGAAGATAATGCAACAAAAAAATTTCCAATTGAGTGGAATATACTCTTTATTCTTATAAATGTATAAACCAAGAAAAGTTGAGGCTTTGATAAACATAAAAGTTTGCACACATGTTGACTCCATCAGTGTACACGAACACTCCCTATGCCAGATGTTTAATGTTTTCTTTGAATTTAAATATTAGTTTATAAGTATTAAATATTTATTTATAGTGATTTTGTTTATAGGCGCAATAACTTAGTACTTGATTGGTACTTCAATAAGATTTTTCAACTAACACATAAAAAGGATATATATCAATTTATGAATGAAAGATTCATGCACATGGACCTTATCATTCATATATTTTTTTAATGTCATCAATTAATATATATATATATATATATATATATATATATATATATATATATATATTAATTAGTAAAATAACATTTTTACTTAGAAAATCATGTTATTAGACTTTCTTGAACTAGATCTAAGATTACATTTTATATTAATATCTCACAATTTACCTCTTATCACTACTCAAAAAAAACATTTTAGCAATCACCTATTTCGATCGCTAAAAGACTTAAAATTGATCGCAAATAATTTAACGACCAAAATTATGTAGTTGTGAAAACTCTGGTGGCAAAATCATTAGCGACTGAATTAAGTGTTGGTCGCTAACAACCACCAAAATTTCGGTCGCTAATATGTCGCTAAAATGATTAGTCACTTTTTATTATAGAGACCAATTTAGCCACTAAAATTTTAGTGGCTAATTCGATCGCTAAATGATTGTTTGAAGATGGATTACGTAGTACTTCCGACGTTCGTTTGAAGAAAATTAAGAGCAAGGGAATGTGATGATTAGTGGAGATTTATCATTTTTTCGATCTCGCGTACTGGGAGGCCATTTGAGCTGATTCACTAATGAAATACAATTTTACCCTCTTGGTTAAAGAACTGAACGAATCTGTGTAGGCGTAAAAGTGAGAGATTCAATCCCACCTCAAATGGAACGGATCTATGTGTGCGTGAAAGTGAGAGATCCAATCCCACATGACAAGGAACAAATATGTGTGCTTTAAAAGGAGATGATTTAATCCCGTATATGCAGATTCAATCCAAATTACATAAACTTTATGTTACCATGGATCCTATTTGGTGGCTGAACCTTGTTTTTCTTTGTTAATTTTTTTTTTCAATTTTACTAGTTAGAAAAATTTAAACAATTTTTTTTACTCATACTAATATCAATTTATTCTAATTATTATATAAAGGGCAAAATAGTAATCTCATCAATACTTCTATTAAAATATATTTTTTAATGTATCACATCAATCAAATTTTTCACAAACTTAACTTTCAAATCTACTCACAATCACCTCTAAATTTCTTAAAAAAAATAACACATAATTCATTCTTAAATTCACTTCTTTTTTTCTCAAATCCTCTCTATCAAATGAACATGACATTAAAGTTGAAAACACTTTACTATGCTAAAGTTTCGTGTAAGTTGTGAAAGATGCGACTTTATTATTTTACTAACAAATAAACTTGGAATTATTTAATTAGAGAATACAAAACAAGCGAGAAGATTCAAGACATAAATTTTAAAATTGATAAGAAAATGTGCATCGCAAAAGTCTCCAACAATTAAAAAATACTTAAATAAATTGTTGATTATCGGTAACAAACTTAAAACGTTAGAAAATGAGTTTCAAAATTCCATACTTGTTAAAAAAATTATCTTGATGATTCAAAAAGATACAAAACATTTATTGTTTAGTTGGAAAACACAAAAAATATACGTATACATTTACTTTGATGGAAGTGATAGGACAAGATAGAAAAGTTTGTGAATTGTTATATATGTTCTTCTTGATATTATTGACTTCATACTCTATGTAAAAAAGAAAAAGTATGATAGAATATAAAATAGTTATAATATCTTAATTTTAATTTTTTAAATCTAAATAATAATTAAAGCTATTTTTATCTCAATGCGAAATATTCTTTTAAAACTGAAAAAGTTTTTAAAAAATAATTTAAATGAAAAATATTAACCGACAAAACAAAAATTATATAATTTTATACAGATTAAAAATATATTTAAATTTATATTTCAAACTGTATGTTTTCTTATTTTCTGTGAACTGTCTTATCTAATTAATTAATTAATTAATTTTAGTTAACTAGTATATGTATAATTTTATTTAACCAGTATAATATGTAGAATTGTTATTTACAATTCTTTTTTCAGTGATGTCAATTTTTATTAACGTATTTTAACAATTTTATAAACTGTTAAAAGGTTTTTATACTAGAAAGTAAACCATCGTGCTTAATTCATATGGTACGGTTTTTTAATTTATTTTTATATGTCAAGACAAGTATTGTTTTTTATTTAATTTTAAGAGGGAGGGTCTCTTGATCAAGAGAAGTAAGTTTAAAATCAAATCAATAACCTCAACTTGCAATACTTATTAATAACCTTATGAAAAGAATCATCTTACATAAGAAAAAAACAAATCCCAGACCAATAGAAGAAGAATATATATACAATTTCCTTCACAATGAACGAAGCCTTATCCCGTAAAGAAAAAAAAAAAAAAAAGAATTAGTACTGTACAACATATATGAAGGTTGCATGGCATATTCCCAGCAATTCTTCTGGTGATCGAAAACAACATTGGATCCTTTCTCTTTCAGTTTTCGAAACAAGATTCATCGTAAAGATATAACATCAATCAGATATAACATCAATCAGATACGAGTTACATGAATTCTTCTCTCTGAGTCTCCAAAGTAGCATATTCAATGATAGACTTGAGGAGCAACATAAAACTCGCTCTCCATAAGAGCTGGTCTAAGATCTTCCTCACGCATGAACTCCAAAGGAAAGGAAACAAGGTGTCCCTTCACACACTTCAACCTATCTATCGCCTCTATTCTTTTCATTTCTCCATTTTCATGGCACACCAACTTATCAGGGGCTATTCCCATATCTATCGTCGTATCACCAACTTTTTCTTTCAACTCACTCATGCTTTGCCGAAGTGCAGCTCTGCATATTATTCTAAACTTTGTTACTTAACAACAAAAGGATAAAACAATACCAAAAACAGGATATTCAGAGACCCTACAAGAAACGGGGAAAACTCCACATACCTTGAGTGTATTTCATCGTTGGGAATGCAAGCAAAGACCTCATGGTATATGCTTGCATTTTCCTGCTCATCCAAAAACAAAGTCAACATGTCACTGTATCATGTTTGTTGATGAATAATGTTTGTCAAAGAAAAAGAAATGCTCATTTATTAGAACACAGGGGCTTAAAAAAAATCAAATTTTTGACATCTTGATTGGTTACGATGTTGTCGAAAAGAGGAAATACACAAACCAGTGAGACAAAATCTAACCTTTGCAGTTGCTGACCACAAGTCCTTGTAGGTTGTATCTACCACCGGATCACTGATTTTACTGATCTGTTACGAGAAAGAGAATATTGTTAAGAGGGTGTCATCAAGTAATGTAAACAAATGAACATACAGACCAAGCATGTGTTGGTGAGATATAGCATAAAGACCAAAGTTTTATCATTTTGACTAACCTCTCCGGTATGAAGACCAAGGTGTTCAGACCACAGGGAGCAGCGGAGGCTATAGGAAAATTTTCCAGCCTTCCATGGCTTTCCATTCATCAAAGATTCAACATATTCTTTATCTTCTATAAGCACTCCAATCTGGTTTATGAAAACTATTAGAATTGCGCGTGCTATAAGAAATAGCTGATTAAAGAGACAAAAAGCAGATATCAATTGCACCTCAGAGTCTCTTAAACCAAGCAAACTGCGGTCATTTATGTTCGATGATCCAATAAAAGATACACGATCATCAATTATCATCAATTTACTGTGCACATACACCTGCAAAGATATGGGAAATATGCATCAAACAAGAAAAATATGTGGTGTTAAATCCTTATTATAAAAGCCAAAAGTTGTTTCATTATATATTATACCTGACTTGTAGCCACAGGACCATTTTCATAGAGTCTACCATGAGATCGTAAACCGTAGAAAGAAATATAATCATGAGTCTTAGGACCAAGTACAGTTTCAAGATTGTACAGTATCGAGTGCTTTTCTCTAGAAATCGTTCTATACTGCCAATGTGTTAAGGCTCTCACAGTAGCAGCACCACCATCATCTAGACCACCCTGTTAATAGTTCACAACAGAAAACGATTGAAGACTACACCAAAGAGGATTTATGTTATAAAACAAAGGCAAGTTACATTTACCTGGAAGCCAGGTAAGAGGGGAATCACTACTATAACTCTAAAGTCTTTCTGTTCTTTGTGGGCTTGCAAAATACGCCTATATAGAGCTTCCAAAATACGGTTCTGTATTGTGTCATCCCCTGATAGACCTGATATGAAAAATTGGTTCTGAATGGAAACAAAATGAGAAAGACAAAAAGGGGGAAATGGGTACAATGTAAGAAACCACTATAATAACGTACACTGTAAGAAACCAATCAAACCAGAACTTAATACTAATTGCCATAAGGTATTTTTTGTATGAAGGATTTGCATTCTTGAGGTGCAGTTCGTAAAATAATCTCCAAATACTTCTTTTCTAAATATGACTTGGAGATGAAGAATTTATATCATGACTTTGGATCTTGATCTTATTTGACAATACTCAACCAACACAGTATAAAAACTGGAAAATTAATACCTGACAGACTAATGTATTTAACACATAGTAACCCCAAAGGCCAAATATCTTAAGATACTGAAAGGAAAAGTGTATAAAAATAGGAGTTCCTCACAATTAACTTACCTCAATGTAGATAAAATGTTTTGCTTTTTCAATAAGGGAACAATATGCAGTGTGAATGCTTTCTTCAGGCTGGCTTGTTCCAGCAGACCACTGGCTGACACTTCTGATTACCTGTTGATAAAGAGAAACTAATTGTTCCAAGAAAGAGAATATAATTGTTCTAAGAAATAGAAACTGTTTGAAACTAATTATTCAAGCATCATAACTAACCTGGCAATGACAGGTGGTGCGTGGACCAACTTGTCCATACTCCAAAATAGTGTCATCATTGGTGCCTTCTGGTGCTTCCCACCAATCATCTAGAACATCGGCAAAAGATTGTGCTCCCAAGAGTAAAGGAACAACTTCATCTTGAAAACCTTTGGTCTGTGTGTCTGAAACTAGAGTTTCGTCCTCCTTCGATGGAGAAATTTGACTAAAATTTGTATGATCTCCATTTGAAGTAACAATTCCATCAGCTTCTTGCGGTAAAAGTAGTGGTATATCTTGCACTGGAGACTCTGAAGAAAATGAATCTTGCTTCACAATTTCTTTCCTCTCTTCTTCATCTTTCTTTTCTTCAATGTCTATCTCTCTGCTTCTTCCCATGTAATGAGGAAGGACCATGTGATGGTGAGGCATAAGTAGAGGAATTTCATGTTCATTTGGAGCTTTGGTTCTCTGTGATAAGATTCGCCATGTAAGATAGCGCGGATACAATAATAAAAAGAAAATATTTGAGAATAAATAACATCATTTTGTATACCTTAGCATGGTTCCAACGTTGGACAAAATGACGAGCAATGTCACGACAGGGAGGTCCCCAAAGAGCACAATGGACATCGTGCCACGGCATACGGGGATATTTCTCACGATTCAATTCATCTTTCATGGTGTCTTCCCACGAATTTGGCTCAGATTCCCTATCAAAGTACAAAATTACAGAAGAATAATACTAGAAACTTAGTATAGCATCCTATGAAGACCAGACACGGACATGGACACAGACACTAATATGAAGACCAGACATGGACACAGATATGAAGAAACGTCCAAGTTGAAAAAATGTAAAACACGGACACAGCGACAAGTCTCAAACATATCTAAAGGAATTACAATGGACCTAGAGTATAAGAAACTTGGACCTTTTCTTCTAGGAACATATTCAAACACTGTTTCACAAAAAAATCTCCATGTTTTTTTAAATGATGAAAATTGGAAAAGAAATACCTTGGGTTGTAATAGTCCTTTCCAGGCCATATTACAGAAGGGCAGTCACCCACTTTATGTTCAGGTGTGTCATATCGACCAAAGCATAAATCTAATCCTCCAATATAGCAAATCTTGTAATCAATAATTACAAGTTTTTCATGGTGCGACCTATAAGAAACCAAAATTAGTCATCATATATGCCCCAAAAAGGTCCACATAAGAAGATATTCAAACTTCCTTTTTTAAATAATAGTACATACCATAAATACACACGAGCAGCGAAATGATCTGGATAGCGCAGTACCTTCACATTCTCATGAATTTTGAGCAGTCTTTTCATACTGTACAAGCTGTTGATTTTCAAAGCTAAAGAAACCTCCTTGTAGAGAAGCACATAGATCTGCAGAATCATTTAATGGCATAACATAAGCATAATTCTATTTGTTATTATTCAATCTTGTAAGAATTCAGACAAATGCAAAGAAAATGGACTATATTGATGAGAATAGAATGTGTACCTGAACCCCTTGCTTTGCCTTTTCTTCTAGTAAAGAATCTAACCGAGAGGTAGAAAAACTATCAAAAGGTCGCCTCAGATATAGCTCTGGGCATAGCCACCAGCCCGTGATGAAGATCTGCAACCAGTTTTCATTCTCTTGTGATTAAAAATTGAAGGGTTAAATGTGTTTTTAGTCCCTGAACTTTGATCCGAAATTGAAATTTTTCCCTGTCCGAAACTTTGATATATTTTGGTCCTTAAACTTAATAAATGAATGGATATAGTCCGTTTAGTCCAATTAAATTAAATTTTGTTGATATGTCAAATGCATTTTCCAGCAGATACTGACGCCGAAACGGGTCAAACTGTGTAAATCACTCAGATACTAGTATGTAACGTCGTTTTACATGTCAACAAAATTTAATATAATTGGGCTAAAAGTACTGGATCCATTATTTTTTAAAATTTAGGACCAAAATGTATCAAAATTTCGGACAGGAACGAAAAATACAATTTCACATCAAAGTTCAAGAACTAAAAACATAATTAACCCTAAATTGAATTAGGAAGCCAAAATAACTTTATATATATACTCTAGATTAACAATATTAACAATGGAAACATGTACCTCTGACTTTGCCTCTTGAATTGAAGTAGCAATAGCTTCAAATGCTGCATGTCCATCAACAAACCATTGGGCTTGGCTCCCATCTTCTGTCAAACCTCTTATGGGAGCAAAGGAACCAAAGCGATGACGACAACACCAACCTTCAAGAGGTCTCAGACTAGCTTCGTTTATTGCAGCAACCCAAGCTTTTACTTTAGGACTACTGGTAGTTCTCAACAATATGCTCCTATTTCCACTAGTAACCTATTAATAATTTCAAACAATTCCTAATAAAATTTTGGCAGCAAAAGCATTTATAATCTTGAAGAGACAATTTTTACTACCTTGAATGAATAACGCAAAGGATTGCGTCCTTTTATAGGATCAGCTAAATATGCTTTGGTCCCTCCAACTCCATCAGAGGAAGGGAGGATATCAAAAATAATTATATCCAGTGGTTTGTTGCTGAAGGGATCATCCAAGAGGGCCAAAAACCCAGGTTTCAAAACAGCCCATACCTATGTGCAGACAACAATTTCTAGATTAAAATTAAGATTGAATGAAAAAGAAAAAAAAGTTGTCAGAGACCATATATAACCATAAAGAGGCATTTCAAACAAGGAAGGTATTATATGTTAGGTTTACAGAGGAAGAGGAGGTTTGAGACTTGAGTCCAACCACATAAGACATTGACACCATTCTCAACCCAAAACCTTAAAGTAATGAGTTTATGAGTCTTTATCCTTATACAGTGCTCTACTTTCTCATTTCTAACAAATATGAAACTTAGACTCACACTTAGATTTCTAACATTATATATACAACCCAAAGGTCCAATTGATCAGTTAGTTTATTTCAGTCCACAAACTGTACCTGCATTTTAGTTCCCAATAGTATGCAACCATAAAAACTCAACTAGCTATTATCACCAAAAATAAACTTCTGAAGCAAACCTTCTTCCAGCTGTTATTACAACAACGAAACCAATTGCACGGGAAACATGATACATCCAAATCCTGTGAAATATTTGACAAATGCTTCACCATTACAAATCCCTCTTTCAGTTTTGGACCATACTCCTGTATAAAGGATAGCTTGGAGACTTCCAAAAACCTGCAGACCTATAATCCAAAACCATATGTTACAAAAGATAATTTTAGCTCTGGAGAAGTCACATTAGGTACATGGTAAAAGTTTCCTAATTATACATACAAGTGTAGAAGATACTGAAGGAAAAACAGATTTATGGTTTTCTCAGAAGGTCTGCTAAGAATTATCTAAACAAATCCAACAATTACCAACTCCGAAGTTTCATTTGTTACCTCTTGAGAATTCACAATATCCAAGTTTTCTAAAAAGTGATTCAAGTAACCCTGCATTGCGACTTTGGCTCTATCTGCAATTGAATGTTGCCCTCCTAGTGATGGACGAATTATTGGTAGAGCAGCAACGGATGGAACATATCTTTAAAAAAGACCAAATTAATGAGTACGGGAGCGCATTGAAAATAGTAGAGAGAAACACACTTTTATGTATGATCCCAATAAAAATTCTATTTTTAATTACTTAAACCATTTAGCAAATTCAAATACCTGTTTTTAACACTGTCTTCATGAAGTAAAGGCACAGCTCCATCATCAGGTTCTTCATCTTCATGCTCTATTACCGTTTGGTCTGCTATTCCCAGGTTTTGGAGCCATTCTTTCAACTTCACGAGTTTTATTAAGATAGAAATTAGGCTGAATCATATATGTCAAATATAATGAAGGAAACACCTCAAGTTCAAGTTTATTAATATAATTAGAATCACAACATCTAAAAATTGTCTTCTTTGATGTTTGATAGCTCCGTACAAGACAAAGCTACAGAAGACTAAAGAGAACAATATTTCAAATGCAATGACTTTAATGATGTCACTAAGTAAACTTGAGGGAGGAGCAAAAACTGAACTATTGGCAATATACGAATAACGTACAAAGAATCAGGTTTTAGAACGTAAATGTGAATGTGTGAGATTAAGGAGGTGCTAAAGATTAAATGAAAGAAACAACGTTGCAAAATGAAAGCGCAAACCTGCTCTTGCCTGTCATGAAAATCTTCAATTATTGCACGTTTTCGCAGACAGAACTGTAAATAAAGAAGTTGTGATGCCTTCTTCACTAGAAGCCATTTAAACTGAAATAAAAATGTAACAGTTACTTAGACATTATAGTTGGGATGTTGGATTAGAACCACACCACTTCACATCATAATTCAATACATAAAAAGCTTATAGTCTACGTGTAAAGTGTAAATAACTGACACGCATATAATTTATGAACTAAGGTTTTACAACATCGAGACCTGAGCACAATTAAAACGGATGCATCTATCTAATGGATTCAGCAAGTGGCAATACAAACAGAAACCACCCAATTGAAGATCATTTGGCAAAACAAAACAAAACAAAACAAAACCAGATATTTTCATTCGTCTTTCCCACTCAAATTCGCCAAACAACATTGGACAGCTGAAAAAAGAATGATATTGACGAGATCACAAATGCCATGATGGCCAATAACTTGGACCACAAGCTTAAAAACTATGAAAAGAAATCGAAAAATAAAAATCGTTTGCACATAAAAAATGAGATGAAAACTAGAAAGAAGCAAATGAGTATGTGAGAAGAAGCTTGTGCCTGTTTGTACTGCAACTGAATGGTATATGAAAGGAGGATTGAGCTAATGTCTCCGGTGTCTGGTCTCGACACGGAAACGACGGTGGCCTTCGGCAACTCATCGAAAATCCACACCGTTTCGCCGCATCGCCTGACGGAGTTAGAAGTTGACAATGCTTCCGACGGTGGAATCAACGGCTCAGACGACATGGGAAAACGTGGGAGATAGCTACTTCCCAGGTTGAGTTCAAAACACCGTACTTTGTTTAATGAAGCAAAGACAACTGTGTTGCGGGTTTTATAGTTTCTGTCAGAGGTTTCCCATTCTTTACTTTCCCTATGCGTAACTCAGGAATATTTCTTACTATATTAAATTTTGGAAAGTAATTGATAGGTTTGTTTAACTTGTTGAATCTTCAGATAGAAAAGAAAATTAAATAAATTTATTGTATAAATTGGAATTAACTTACATAGAAATATTTTCCATTTTTTCCACGGTAAGTTTTATAACACCCTTGAGTTTCATGGAGTAAGAAAAGCAACGGAAACCATATAAGTCGGAGTAAGCAACAAAATCTGATGATGCAACTGAAAAAAGGACAAAGCTTTTAATGTAGTAGCTCTGATAGAAATATGGGAATTTTTTACTTTGTATGTTTCTGATTAGGCCCCTGAAAGAGTTATTGTGACTTAACTTTTTGTCCAATAATGGAGAAGTGAAGAAAATTGGTATATCCTTGAGTTTGGAAGGGAATATCCAAGTTTTGATGCTTGTGAGTGAGTATATGCCAAAATGGCATATGATTGGTATTGTTTAATAATAACAAATTGAAGCTAATATTAGGTTGATTCTATATTTTCCAGAATAAAGAAGCCAAGTCAAAATCCGAAAAAATAGGATTGAAGCTTATTTATAAATTGCGGCGCCGAGTTATTTATAGGACGAAAATAGATTTGTAAATCATTTGGTATTTTGGTTTGTGTTTTCGACTTTAGTAGTTTGCAATAATGTAGCCCTAAAAATTAAATGAAGAAAAATAAAATTTTGTTGTTTGGTATCGTGGAAGAACAAAGTAGGTAACAGAGTTGAATAGAAAGAAACAATGGCTGGCAGTGGCAGAGTGGTTAAAACCATGGATTGGACAAAATATTGATATTAGGTGCATGAATCATATAATGTGTCAAAGTCATGATTACATCATCTCACTGTCGAAAATTTTTTAGTTTAATTTTAAGTTAAATATGTTTTTTTAAATATTAAGTGAATTTTAGAATTAGTCCATTTTAAAATTTTGAATCAATTTAGTTTATCATTTTTCGAAATATGTAAATTTAATTTTTTTAATCAAATTTTATTAAGTTTATTTGACATTTCAAGCGTGTTTTATCATAGTACCAAAAATGTGTCAAACAGTATAAACAACTCACATACAATTCTAAAATGTGTATGAAACATCAAATAAACCTAATAAAATTTGATTAAAATGACTAAATTCATGTATTTCAAAAGATGAAAGACTAAATTGGTCTAAAGTTTCAAAATAGACTAATCCCAAAATTCACTGAAAGTTAAGGGACCAAAAACATATTTAACACAATAATATATATGATTTAAGAAAAATTGGTGCAATTTTATATAAAAATTACTAAAATAGATGTATTTTTACAAAATTGCAATAGGTCGTGCTTAAAAATAAGTATTCAAAATAAAGAAGTTGTGTTATAATGCATAACTTTTTTTTACTTTTGTTGGAGTTTTTTTTTTTTCTATAATCTTGATGAAGTTGTATTTCAGTAGACAACTATCTACTTTCTTTTCTTTTACTTTACATAAGTATAATTAGGTATGTCGATTTCTATTTTTTTTTTTCTCAAGTTTTCTTACTCCAAAAGTCATCTTTGTCTTGGGGTATTGTTCTCGAATTGACATATGTGAAGGTAAATAGCTTATTCATATTCGTTAACTTAAATGTATATTCTTTATTGATTATAAACAATGTTGTAATATTTTAAAGTGTAATAATATAGTTTAATTATGATATGTATTGATTTTTCTGGAATTACACTGTAATAATTCAATTTAGTTACAGATTACAGGGAATATAGATGAACTTGAATGAAATTAACGAAAATAGGCATAATTTTACACAGAAATTATTAAAATGGGTACATTTTTAAATCACTTTAATTTTGCTTAATTAATTTTAAAATTTTCAAGGAATTCTTTGCTTATATACATTTTAAATATTTTTTTATAAAGATATTAGAATAAGCCAACCTAACTCATACAATTGAGATAAAAACAAATAAATTCAAAATAAGACTCATTTAAGAACCTATAAAATAATAAGAGTAAGAGTGACCTTAAAAATAATATTCAATTATTTTATTCATAAAAGTCGGTATATAAATAGAACTCTTCACTAATCAAGTTTCATTTTATAAGAATTACTATTACTCTAAAACTTTTTTCTAAATATTTTCTCTATTTTCTCTCAGGATCTCAAATCTCTGACTTTATCCTTCTTATGCTCGAAGACGGGAATATGTTACTCTTGGTGTTGAAGTCTACAATTCTACCCAGTCTAAATCTTGAACAGAGTAAGTTCATCTTTTGTTTTATTTTTTTGAGTTTTTTTAGCAAATTTGTTGCATGTGAGGGTGTAGGGGTTTATGTTTCTTTTGTTAATTTTTTCAACAATTTATGAACTCTAGTAGACCTATTAGTAAGATTTGAACCTAGATGAAAAATGAGTGACTCTGTATCAATGGAATATTATCATCCATAAATAACGAATTGATGTGGTATATTCAAATAATAACATATGAACAATAAAAACTAGTATTTTAATTGAGACTAGAATTCCTAAGGAAGAAAACAGATTTATGAATGAAATAAAATATGCATTATTTACATACAATAGTATTTGGATATTAGATACATGATTTCATAAAACCATATGATTTTCCCGGCCTAAATAAAGTGGGTTTTTCATGAAAAAGATTTGTCTAAACATGTTCTATTGGATACGTATAGGAGAAGAACACCGAATTAGATTTTCTTACAAAATGGATAAATCAGAACCAAGTCAAGATGATACGAATCAACCTCTCATCTGTTCTTATGCTAAAGATCTTACCACAAAAATGAACAAATTGCATGTGATGTTAAAGAGCTCAAGGTGAATATCTGTTTGGTTATGATTGTAAGAGTGTGTTTTGATCGTTAATAAGGGTTTTTTTTATGTGTAAGTAGAGCAACCTGTGTAAGGTAGAGCCGGTGTGAAGAATCTTTGAGTTTAGGAGCATCTATCTATGTAATGGAAGCAAGTTTTAAATTTAAATATATTGTTGTATGATGAGTTGATTTGTGTGTGATGCAATAATGTTATAATTTGTTGTATAGAAAATTATTTGAAATGATATTTCTAAATGAGTGAAATTTGAATTGATCTGTTACATGTAGTAGGAATGAAACTGTGTGATTTAGTTTAATTTGAGTAAAAGCCTATGTAGTATGTTGATCTGTGCTAGAATGGTTGAGTTATTAGATTTTAACTTTGCTTGATTTAGTTTGATGTGTTGAACATGGTTGTGTTAAGATTGGTATATGAGTTGTGAAATTGAGAGTGAATGTGAGGTTGCATCTTTGGCTTCTAATGGTCCTTTTAACTGGGTTGCTGATTTCGGTTGAGATAGAGGATAAAAACACCCACTAGAGCCCAAGTTACAATCAAATATGTAAATTTATGTCTCTTTTTTATGTAGACTCGATGAGCAAACCTTCATAGAGTGAGCATTAAAAATAATTACAGAGAGCATAAGGATTTTTCACTCGTTGGACAAACTTGATTTAAATTCGCTTGCAGGGCCTAAGCCATTTGGTGAGTGAATGAGTCGTTGTGCGAGAGTGAAATTTGAGTTTTGGCAGAGAAGCAAGGGAGCTTGGTCTCTGAGCAAATCTGCTTTTGCTGGGCTAACTTATATGTTTTTGGTTTCAATACTTGACTCGTTGGGCGAGTCACCTAGTCGTTGAGCGAGTACATTCCTAGGTGTAACTCACTGAGTGAGTTTGTGAATTATGCAAGTGTTGTGTGAATGTCTGTGAATGTTATATTTAGTTGAAATTTTATTGTGGTTTGATATGAATGATGTGGAATGAGAAGGTAGTGATTCTTAGGATGGGAATACTACTTGTATGGTGATGAGGGGAGTGTATTGACGCCACAACAGAATTAAGAGTATTTTAACTCTAATAAGTATTGGACTCAAATAGAAAAAGATATTTAGTTGTGAGAGTTGAAGAATATTCTTATTTGTAGATTTGGTAAGAGATCGAATGTACTAGATAAGGACCTTATCATACTCTTGGGAGGGGTGTTGCCCGACCATCATACATAGTTATAGCTTCTGAGAGACAGGTGTGAGTTATGACAAGTACTCCTGAGAGGTCATATCAAATGTATATTGACGTATGAAAGTTTTGGCTGTTCTAGACTAATATAGTTGTTATTCTTGTTAGAAAAATTGTCCTATATATCAAATCAAAAGAAACTTATATACGTCGTTTCTCTTTTCTTAACATTTTGAATTATCTTTTAAAAATGAAATACGATAAAGTCATTAAATTCCAAAATGATAACCTAGAGAACTAGAGCGTTTAACCCAAACAACTACATCAATTTAATCAATAGATTATTTATATATATTGAACAAGTTTCCAAATTTGACTAAACTTCATCCTATATTGAGATATACCAGACTTCCGGGGCTATTTCACTATAGACATAATAAGCTGACCAAAGTGTGTTTCAGAAATCAACATCAAGTGAAGAAATCTAACATGTTTACAAATTTTAGTAATATTCATATAGGCCACAACATCAAGTGAAGAAGTAATAGAATAAAGGAATATGATAAATTCTTTTAACCGTTCCAGCAGCATAGTAACTCACAAGATGTTTGTGGTACATAAAGACACTTATGTATCAGCTTCATCGTGAAAAATGGACACACTGCATACAAGTTTTAGTTGAAGACCCAATTTCGACAGAGACAGTGAACCTTGGAAAGAGCAGCCATATAATCATCAGACCTGTATTAAAGAATGAATATGCACCTTTCATGTTCCGAATTTGCACTCTTTTCACTACCTAAGAAATGTGTACTTATTCAAAACCCTACCTTTGCCCATAAGAAGACTGGCATGCAGCAACTATGTGAATTTTAGCAGCATCTGTTTCATTCTACACATGAAAAAATCATTAGTATGAAGTTCATAAAGCAACTTCAACCCAAATAAAAAACATAAAAAGTACAAATCTTCTGACACAGAACAAGATGGCCGGTTAATACACCATATTCCAGTTGGTTCACTTTCTTCAACCTTGCAACTGTCTTACCAATTCCAAAAACTAATAACAAAGTGTGTAAACTAATGAATATTTCTCCTGTCTATTATGAGCTTCTTCGTTTATGCATGCATTTTTTGGTTGGAAATGAATCACCATGCATAGTGCCCATAAAGAGGAATAAAGCAATTGCAGGGATTCAATCCAAGGATTTTGTACCTTAAAATCTTTTAAACAATCCAATAACACACAAGAAAACCAGCTTCTTATTAACAAATTCATCATACAGAGAAGATCTTGTTGAATTCTTGCTAAGTTGGTAACAACCTTATAAATTGGACAACGAAAGACTCTGCACAATTATCATTTTAACAACATATACCTGATTTTTCCTTATGTAAAAATATATATATAGAAAAAATCAATTCTGTCAAATCACCATCCCCATAAATATTCCACCTAACAGAGTAAACAATAACTAGAGTTCCATTCGGATAATGATGTAAATCATTGTACCAAATAATAATCTCTTAATATTTTTAAGATTGGAAGTTGCAAGAATACCTGAGATTCGTAATAAAGCCCAGCATATAATGAAGCATAAAAATACTCACTATCTCTTCCACCAGAGAATGCAGCTACAAGCTAGACAGGTAAATCAATTGCCCGCATCAGATTGCCTTTACAGAGACAAGAGAAATAATGGAGTGCCAATAACATGACAAATAAAAATATTCCAGTGCCTTTGCAGAGAACAGAAAGTAGAGAATTACTGCAAACCTGTTTTAAAGTTTACAATACTGATTCTGATAAAATAACCAACGAGAAAATTTTAAGATTATACCTTACTCTAACTATCAAACACACAAAACTTTACCACTAGACAAAAGATATTATCGAATCCAAAACTCACATTAAAAAAAGTGAAACAAAATTAGGCTATTTGCACTTTTGGTCCTCTACTTCTAATTCTAAAAAAGTTCAAATTTTGACTATATTTTCAATTTGAATAATGTTATCTTCCTAGTTTTTTAATTGGTTGTCAGTGTGCTGCTGATGTGGTTAACAGATCCTTGATGATAAATATCAGCCTCAGAAAGTCCTCTATGCTAATTTCCTACTTCTTATTTACTCACTAAAAATAAGTGAGTTTTTCATTACACTCTATATTATAGTGAACTATTTGCTCTGTTTTGGTAATTTACTCGCATGGGTAGTTTCTAAATATTAAGACTATATATATAGTACTGTTTTGGAAGGGTGTGATATGTGGAAAGTTACAATGGGATCTCCATTAAAGATGTGTTGAACCTATGTTTAGGTGTTTAATGTACGTGTATATTTTCTGTATATGGGTTAGAGCACCCCTAGTATTCTATTATTGCTGATCAAAACAAAAATTATAGTTAATAATAGGCAGAACTGATGAGAAACAAAGCAATGCCTGCTTCAAGAGGACAAGCTCAAGTTAGGCATTTGTGCAAAGATAGGAAAGGGAGAAAAATTTACTTTCACCCCTAAGATTACACTTGATATCCTTCATCTTTTCAACATTACAACAATCTCCCTCTCTTCATATAACAACGATATAATCATGGGTGATCTATGATAACAGAAGGGAAATACGGTGCCATATTGTTGTATAAATGAAGCAGGATTGTAAAGTTGAGTAAAATGTTAGCGGATGTTACACATTCTGTCCTACGAAATATATAAAATTCGCAAATAATAGACCAGATTAACAAGTTGCCAACACAATCTTAGTTTAAGTATGAGAGGACTAGATTTGGGGAACCAAATTAAGAGGTAAATGTGCATGAAAACAAAAAAAAAATGGCATGCTTTACAAATGGTCAAGAACCAACAACAACTCTCCTAAAAGTAGCTCAAGCTATACGGGGGAGAATTAAGCATGGTTCTATATATAACAGAAATATATGCATACTAATGAAGAATGTAACTACAGCACACCTTTTCAGGATCCCCACCATCTTTGAACATGCTATATGCTTCCCGCATGACTGGCCTCGGGTCTATTCCAACCTAAATTCATTTAGAAAGATGATAATTATTTGCATATTCACACATTCCATTCTCATGTTTAACTTCCTAGTGGCTAGAGATAGAAGCAGCAACTTGCCTCAAGAAATCGCTTCCTTGCTTCATCCACTCCATACAACTGAGCTTCACACAGAAAGCACCATATGGACTCTTCCGTGTCATTTGGATTTTGCGCAACATCAAATCGAAACTGCTCAGCTCCCTCTTCAAATCTACAGTAAAAGGGTTCAATTCAGTCTCCTTTGGATAAACTCGGAGCACCACATTATTGTTGTGCTTGCTCACACCACACCTATTTTACTTTGTCAATAAAAAATTCAACAACGATCCTTTCCAAAGTTTAGCTAGAGAAAGTGTTATTAGGTGTAGTGTAAGTAAGTACCGATTAAGGTAGTAAAGTGACAAGCCCCTTTGCCAAAGATCTGGTAACAATCACAATATCTCATAACCGAAATATCAAAGTGAATTCATGAATCGTTTTCCAGAAGTGTATAAACCTACACGCCTTTTGACGAGGATCCAACTGAATTGCCTTGTCGAACTCCACAAGAGACCCCAAAACATCACCCTTAACAATAAATTAACTACAAAATGTTACTTGTACAACAATTCATAATGAACAGAGATAGACACAAAAAGTGTTACTGAATAAAATGTTGTATAACTAAAAAACTAAGCAGCTATGATACATGCTCAAAGTGGTACAAAATGAAAAAAAAAAAAAAAAAAAAAAAGTTGACGATGAAAAAGTATAATTGAAGAAGAAACCTGGCGGAAAAGAGACATTCCGCGTCGAATTGCGAGAACGGCTTCACGGCCATTGTTACCGGCGCCGGTGAGAGCGTCCCAGATGCCGGAAACCGAGGGAAGGAAAAGTCTTCGTGTGAGGTTCAAAGGATGAGTGAGAGAGAAGGGTTGTTTGGAAGACAATAGTATTGGGAATGAGGAAGAGTGGTGAAGAGAAGGAGACACCAATATGGAGGGTTTAAGGTTGTGGGAAATGGACATGAAACTTGACATGGTTGTGGTTGGAAGCTAAGATCAGGTGTCAAATTTTGTGACCAGAAATGCTGTCATCTATATATATATATATATATATATATATATATATATATATATATATATATATATATATATATATATATATATATATATGTATATATAGGTTAAAATCACTTTTATATTGATTTTGTATTAAGATAGATAGGCACTGATTAAAATCATAAAATAAAAGTATCATTGACATGCATTTGTCATAGTTATTTTAAGAATATACATGCACGTGGTGACTACCGTTACACTCCCTCTTACTATTAGTTGTATAAAATTCTATACCTAAAATATAAACAAAATGTGTCTACAAGTACTAAAAAGAAGAAGGTGAAAAGTAAAAGTGGGAAGAGAAAAAAATAATTATTTATTAAGAATACTATGCAAGATAAGTCAAGAGATTAAGATAAATATTTAACTTCTTTTATAGTCTTTATAACTGTGAGGTTAGTGTCACTGTCAATACTGTAACCAGAAAAAAAAATAATTATTACTATCCTTATTTTTAATAATAAGCCTAAGTTGATCTAGGGTAAATATTTCCTTATTTTTAATGTCCTTATATGGTATGTGATTTAATTATCTTTTAACTTAAAAAAAATACTTCAAATTAGATTTGTGAAAATATTTTAATAGTGAATTTGTCCATTTGTTCATGAATATTGTTTCAATTCGTTCACGATGGAGAATGTTTGTTTTCATTTTAATTTTTTTTAAACATTTTTTAAATTTTATTAATCATATTTCATTAACGTTTTTAAATTTAATAAATGTTTTAATTTTCATAAAATTTAATTAGGTATTTTAATTTTAAAATTTAATTAGATATTTTAATTTGAAATGTAAAAATTTATAATTTTTTTAAAATATTTGATATTGAAAAAACAACTCTCATTCTAATATTTTATATTTGATAATATTATGTTTCCTTCATTATATTTTTTGTTATTTTATAAAAATTATTTAATTGATAATGAAACAATAAGAAATGGGTAAAGGTACGGACATGAGTGTATATTCGTTATCGGGTAAAAATGACGATGAGATAAAAATTTGATAGCCGTTGAGTTTGAATATAGAGATGAAAATGATTTTTTTTTAGAAATGGGTATGAGATAAGAAAACCCTCATGTCCTATTATCATCGTAATTATGTGCAACTATCTTAATTAGGTATTGATCTTACAAAAAGTTATGTATTATTTTTTTCACTTCAGTTATAAATATTTGTTTTGGAGTCGGTGGACAATGTGAATGAATTTTGAATATGATACTAATTGATTTTATAAAAAAAATGTTGAATATTGATGAGATAGGAAATTTAAGTGTGAGATACTTTCACTTGAGAGGAGTGTATCAATATAGAAGGAACTCACATCTGAATGAGTGATTTTTAGAAATTCAAATGTGAATCTAAAATTCAAATTAAATAAAGATAAGAAAGTTAAACACAACATAAAATTAAAAAAAAAATTATAAACCTTGATTTAAGATTTTGGGTTAGAAATGATTTTAAATATTTTATGTGAATTTGGTTCAGTTTTTATCGGTTTTATATCTTCTAAATAATTATATTCTCTAATGTCCACCATAATAATGACTTAGAATTTTTTTAAATATTAGGTACTTAAACATTATTTTACACACAATACTTCTTGTGTTTACTTATGTAAATTATTCTCATAATTCAAGGAAATGTTACTTCTAGGAATTTTATTTTATTAAATTATCTAGACATTTATAACACAATTTATGAAAAAAATAAACTGTTTTACATTTTATAAAATCTAAAAACAAAATAGTTTGTAATTTAATTTATAGAAAAAACGCAATCTTTTTATAATAGTATCTAGGAAAAAAAAAACATATTTAATTGTGAAATGATATAGTATTAAAAATCGTTGCCGACATTTTTTTTAACTCGAACTATTTTGAATTTTTGATTATTTAAAAATATTATGGCAGGAAGTCTATAGTAATTTCACTAGAGCATTAACAAATTTAATCTCTTCCTCCCTCACTTCAAGATCAAATATTTATCACATAAATCTTAAAGAGTTATTTTCCTATGTTGTTATTTTTCAATCGCCACCAATTGATCTATGGACAAAAAATCTCAATATCTTAATTAATGGGTCATATTACTCAATATCTTAATCAATCGGTCATGCACGTTAACCGGTGCAGTTTTATCTCTTGTATATAAAAAAAAAAAAGTGCTCTTTGACGGATACAACTTTTTGTTACTAAACAGAGCATTATTAAATCTTTTTCTTTCTTATATATAAGTGTTACATCCACTGACTCAATGATACATATAAGGTCTCGTTTGATTTCACTTTTGTGTGAAATGCGATGACAACTTGGTAGAAAGTTGTCAACAAAGTTACTTTTACTAACATCATTATACACTAACATTTTGCGGTAATCAAGTTTTACGAACATATTATATTAATTAAAATCAAATCAATGCTATAAATCTAACAGAAATCTGTTAAAACATTTTTCCGTGTCTGCGCTGAGCATGAATGGAGCCAAACAATATGATATCCGAATGTCGTGCTCCATGTTCTGTAAAATTAAAATTAAAATAATGGCGAAAAATCCAAGAATGCTTCTTTTTGGTACAATGATCCAAGAAGACACAAGTTATTGGATTAGTTGCGGGTCATTCTCATCCATACTATATGTCATGCTTTAACAAAAATAACACCATCTGAGTTTCGCACACCGCAAATATAAAAAATGAAAAGTAGCTCGCCAAGAGTCTCTTCACCCACCCGAAGCCATACGAAGTTTGTTAGTACATTGCTTTCGTTTAGATCGTGCGCGTACATCAATTTAGTTTTGTTCCCTAATAGATTTTGATACACATTAAAAATAACAAATTAAAAAAATATTTGTGGTTGTGTGGGGAGAGTTATCTGATAAGGTGGATGAGTATAAGTATCATGATTTTGAACACCTAATCTGTCTCCGAAAGTCGACAGCTAGACACTTACGAAAGGTCAAAGTGACACCTGTGAAACTGTTTGAGTTTAGTAACAGCGTCCCATGTTCACGAGAATCAGAACGCTGGCGGCTATAAAGAAACCCGACACACCTTTCGCTTTTTATACTGTGAATTTTTTTCCTTTCTTCTAAATCCTAAATCCTAAAAACATCATGGATTCGTTGCCGGAGGATTGTGTTTCAAAGATCTTGTCGTACACATCTCCACCTGACGCATGTAGATTCTCAATGGTGTCTTCAACCCTGCATTCAGCCGCTGACTCTGACCTTCTATGGAAGAGCTTCTGTCCCTCTGATTATCATCGCATTCTCGCAAGGGTTCTTCATCCCCACACCCTTGATTCCTCTTCTTACAAAAACCTCTTCTTTTCTCTCTGTCATCCACTTCTCCTAGATGGTGGCAACATGGTATATATACATATAATCATGCTTCTCTTCATTTCCTATAAATTACTTACTCATATTTTCGTGTTCCTGTGTTTACAACATGCAGAGCTTCAAATTAGAGAAGTGTTCAGGCAAAAAATCTTACATCCTATCCGCAAGAAAATTGTCGATAGCGTGGAGCAGTGACCCCTTGTACTGGTGCTGGAGAACGGTTCCTGAATCAAGGTAATTTATTAATTAATTAATTAATTCGAGCCTTTAAAATTTGTAAGATGAAGTGTGGTACGATGAATGTTAATGATTGTGCAGGTTCAAAGAGGTGGTAGAGTTGAGAATGGTGAGCTGGTTAGAGATTCGGGGGGGAATATGGACGCGGGTTCTAACAGCGAACACGTGGTATGCGGTTTATCTGATAATGAAAATTTCGCACCGGAAGTACGGGCTTGATCGGGTGGCGTGTGAGGTGAGTGTTGCAGTGGGGGAGAAAGTGCAGAGTGGAAAGGTTTATCTGTGCGAGAAAGATGAGAAGAAGGGTAAGAAGGGGAGTGTGTTGAAGATGGAAGAAGAGGAAGTTATGGGAGTTGCAGAAAAAAGAGAAGATGGGTGGATGGAAATCAAGTTGGGTGAGTTCTTCAGTGGTGAGAATGATGAACAAGTTACGATGAGTTTGATGGAGCTGGGTTACCAGTTGAAGGGTGGACTTGTCGTGGAAGGCATGGAAATCAGACCCAAACATCATCATTCTTAATTCTCCAACTTCATAATCACGTTTTCACTATTTTTTTTCCTATTTTTTACCGTATATAATAAGTTAATTTCTCTTTTTTCTTTGTATATTATTTTTTTTTATCTTCAATAAATATCTGCTTTCCCTTCAACCACTTGTTTTACATTTCAAGTTGCTATTTTGAAGAAAAAGTTTTTCCCAAAACTACGAAAACCTTAAACCGCGTGTTGTCGGAATACCACTGTCCCAATCAACCGTAGCGTGCTTAGTAATAAAGAAATATTGTGTGCTTTTACGACCAAGTATTTATATTTCAGTTAGGTTTTCAAGTACGGTACTACGCTTCAAAACCATATGTATGACTAATAATAAAAAACAATAACTAAATCAAAAATTTCAAATTTAAGTTTCTATTCAAACTTTTAAATTGCAAATTAAGTTGTTTTTAAAGTTTATAATGTCAACTTTTGTTCATTGATGAGTTAAAAGTTGGATGTTGAACCTTCGGCTTTCTTTTATTGCATAATCAATCAATCATGTGTTCGTTTCTTGATGAACAGTTAATATCCAAAAGCAGACACGATGTGAAGTATGTAAAGTAATTAAACATGATTATAAAACTTTTTTAAACGATCTTTCTTATAAGTAATTGTGAAGAGTAAATAAAAAATTAAACTTAACTTTAATGAGGTAAAATTAATCTATATATTGATTAATTTGCAATGTAACTTCTATATAAATTAATTATAGTTTTTTTTTAGAAAAAAGTTTATTTCATTTCATTTTCTTAAAGACACTTATAAAACGATAAATTTTTTTTATCATTTTGTATATCTGTCTCATTCATGATGTCTTTCGAACTTATTGTAGTGTTAAATTAATTAGGTAGAATGTGGAAATCAACACAGTACATTATAATTTCATTGATTTTTTTTTTTTTAATTATCCTTTGTGTGTGCAAGTGACGTCTCTTACAATCTTATAATTCAATTTAGATGTGCTGCTGGTCAAAGGTAAGTTAAATATTTTTTTCTTATGATAATTACTTTAGATATATATTATGTGATATAATTTGAAAAAGAAAACATGATCCATATTAAATAGTTTTATATAAAAACTTCAAAATTTTATGATATTATTTTAGAAGTACATTAAAAATATTTTATGATTGAATGATAATATAATATTACTGTAGTGCATCATAATTAAATTCATATTTTCTACCGACTAAAATGTAAAGGTAAGAAAACAAATTCTATAAAATCATAACATATGAAAATTAAATGCTTTAACATGTCTTTTTTCTCTAAAAAATTGTCGATTTTTTTTATGCTTCTGATAATTTGTCTTAAATTTACTAGTCAATAATACAATTTTTATTTTGTTTTTATTCCAAAAACAACACTTTTGAATAATGAAATAAATGCTTAAATAACACTTTTGAGAAAAAAAAAAAAAAAACACAAAAAAAAATAAATAA
>Ga0214542_1004978_pt1 | contig 25754 bp, 13 predicted proteins | sample CNSS1metaG_FD_160096 | JGI IMG/M metagenome (GOLD analysis project Ga0214542, IMG submission 160096) | Root nodule microbial communities from cowpea collected in UCLA plant growth center, Los Angeles, California, USA - CNSS1 | ecosystem: Host-associated > Plants > Roots > Nodule | place: USA...
CTTTTACCAAACTTACTCAATAAATCCAATAATCCCAAATCCTAATTAAATCAATCTTTAAGCACAGAAAATTCAATTAAATCCCCAAATTTAAATATTAAATGAGGGCAAAAATTTGAACTCATCAATAAGTCAGTAACTAAATTTAAAAAAAAAAAACTGAAATTTGAAATCTGATTTAAAACAATAAAATTGTAAGTGTATTGAATTCTTTTTACACAACGTAATATATTTTAAATAAAAATTGTTATATTCATTAATTTTTTTTTATCTTTAAATGCTCAGTGGGTTCTTGTTATATAAAATTGTTAACACAACTATAAAAAAATTAAAACGAAATATAAACTGAAATTACATTGAAAATAAACAATAATTTGTTCGAATAAAGAAGTCTAACAGAAAATAAAATAATAAATTCATTAATAGATAAACCACAAAAAATTCATTAATAGACACTTTAATACTAAGATCTCTAAATTCGTTAGCTACTTCAATATTAGATAATCATTTTATATAAATTATTTGAAGAATATGCAATGAAAAGGTCCACTAAAAAAATAAACCGACTAAAAGATTAATTGATAAAATGTAAATGTAAAAAACGAAAAATGAAAACGTATATAACTGAACAGATTTAAATCAACTAATGTTATGAATTTGTAATTAATTAATTGAATAATAAATACTAAATACTATATGGCAGACTCTTATTAATTAATATAAAATTAGTACAATTTATTTAAATGTTTCACAACATCTAAAATTTATTCATGCACAATAAAATAAAAAATAGAAAACATGTGCAGTATATTACATACTAATATTTCGAATATTACTGTTAATTTTAATTTTAATTGTAAAAATTTGAAAAACCATAATATAATTCAATATAAAAATTCAGGTGGGACGTTTATAAATTGGAAATTAACTTTAAGATGTGTCAAATTACTTAATTTAAGCTCAAAGAAAGATAATTGGAGTTCTAATCGATGGCTATTTGTGTTGGTTGTTGTCAAACAACCACTACAAGAACATTGCTCTTTACAGGTAGATCATTACCGACAGACTTTTGTCCATTGCAAATTTGTCATTATCGACGAATTTATCGATGAATATCGTAGTTGAATTTACTGACGAATATATATGTCGGTAGTGCGTCGTTAAATCATGGCAGACAAATAATCCGTCGGTAATATCGTCGGTAAATCCTTTTGACCTTTACAGACAGATTAGGTCATCGATACATCCGTCGGTATGTTGGTCGATTAAAAAAGATCAGCATCTCAGTTCCCCCCTAATCAGTTTTTCCCCAAATATTTCCCCTACCATTGCGAACCTTCGAACCAAATTCAAACCGTTACCGCCGCGACTCGCTGCCGACGCCACCCACAGTCGTTGGAGAGCCCAAAACACGAACCTAATTCCAACCAAATTCGAACCGTTGTCGTCGCGACCCGCTGCCGACGCCACTCGCAGCCGTTGGATAACCCAAAATGCAATCCTAATTCGAACCAAATTTGAATCGCTGTTGCCGCAACCCGCTGCTGATGCCACCCGCAATCGTTTGAGAGCCCAGAACGACGGTGTCGCCGCTGCCACCACTGCTCACACCGTCTCCAGTGAGGATCCGTTACACTACAGTCGCTGCCATCTTCACGTCACTACGACATTGACGGTGAGGCTGCCAGTGAGTACGGATTTTTTCTCTTCTTTTCGCCTTTCCATTGTGATGTTATGAATTGTGGTATTGTTGTTTCTATTATGAAGGAGGGTTACAAATTTGGGGTTACAGATTTGGTGTTGTTGTTTCCATTCTGCTGCTTGTTTGTATTTGGTGTTGTTGTTTCTTTTGCAAATTAATTTTGATATTATGTCATTCTTTGGCAGATTTCTTGGCGTGAGTGAAGCATTGAGTGAGGGTGGTAACTTTGTGGTTGCACCGACGAGGGAGGTACGTGGCTACATAAATATATTCATGTGTTGTTTGTAAGAGCCTCAAATTCATGATATATGTATATTGATGTGTTGTTGTTTATGTGAATGCTATGCACATATATGCCAACAATCTCTCCCACACAATCTGTAATTTGTTGCTGAATTTGTGCTCTATACAATTTGGCTTAATGCACTTTACACAAATCCAGACACTACTTCTGTTCTATTTCCAACATCCCTTTGAGAATCAGACTCTTAAACATCATCCCTTATGTTTTGTACTATTATATAATAGTAACTGCCATCGGATTGTTATTGAGAATATTGGTGTCCTTGCTTCTCTCAGTATAATTTGTCTTCTCTGTTTTGTATGTGTGATATGTGAAAATGTGTTTGTATCTCCAATGGAGTTTATATCGCCAACATATACTAGATGCACTCAATTGATAATAAAACGTTAGTAGTCATCTTTGGCGATCAAGAATAGATATGATGAATATGGCCAACACCTCATTAACCTTTTTATATAGTATTGTACTGTAGCAGTTTCAAAAATAAAATAGGTGTTGTATCACATTTCTACTTTTGCAAGATTTCATTTGAAGCATCTAGAAGCTACTTTATCTAGAAAGTACATAAACTTTTTTAGTCTAGAAAGTACATAAACTATTGTAGTTTACTTTCTACTGTCACTCTCAAGTATTGCCTTTGCTTTGCTTTGCATCAAAGACCTTCTTCATCCCACCTAGATGAATTCAATTTTTTGTGATGCATTCCTACGTACAGATTCCTAATGCCTAATTGAATGCATGTAGGTGTTTGATAAAAATGCCTAATTGAATGCAAATTGTATAACAGATTCAACCAACCATTGGAACATGTTTCAATCTAGAATAAACTATGTATTATAGGTTGTTAATATATAGAAAACTGAATTCATGCAATGAGATGAACTGAATCATGAATGGAATATGCAAAGTGATTTAAAATCATGCCAATTGAATGATAGAAAACAAAACTCAATAATAGCATAGGATTCTGTAGAAGTAAGAAACACCTTCTAAATTACTTCTATGTTGTTCCACCTAGAACACTATGAAACTTGTTAGAACCATTCTAATGGTCAATTTTGCCTTTAACACGTGTGATTAAGTGCCTTAAATAGTCTCCAACCACTTGCATTTGTATTTAAACTTCAAAAAAAAAAGTCAAACTGCAGTCAACTTTTAATATTTCCACTTGGCTCCACTGGTTCAGATGTTGAATTTGGTAGAATTGGTTAATCCTCTACATTGAATAAACTTCGTACAAATCCATTCTAATGTACTTGAAGGCCTAAAACTCTTAAATCACCAAATAGGACCTTAAATGTAAAAGTCAACCATGATGTCAAAATTTAATATTCAAGTGTCGTTCCAAAATTCACTAGGAAAAGCTGCTAGGTTTTAACACCATTAGGAAAAGAATATAAATTGGTTATGCCTTGCTAGATCAACCCCCAACGTGAACAAAAACCTTAAATAAAAACTTCTCCAACTCAAGGATTTTTCCACCTAGAACACTATGAAATATATTAATTGATAAGTCTAATAGGGAAAGAAAGAGAGAAGTGGGTGTCAACCGTGTACATCTGCACCTAAAAGAAAGATTAGTTAGCTATTCACCATAAAGTGAGAGAAGAGAAGAAAACATTCTTTACACTCTCTCTTTCTCTCATTACCACCTACATAGACACCTCTTATTTTTATCTCTATTGGAAAAACAAACACACAAAAATATTAGAAAAGGAAGCAAGAAAACATAAAAGAGAAAAGGTGAGGAGATAGTGAAAATTCTTTAAGGTACGTCACTCTCAGTTCTCTCATCTTTTGATTTAGTTTTTTCAATTTTCATTTTTTTTAATCATAAAAAATATTTTTCCCATTTCTTTAGTGTTTAATTGGCCGCTCGCGTCGCATGACATCCAATTTAGCTTTTGTTTTTTTTCTAAAAAAGTATATATAGATGATCTAAAAATAAAAAAAAATAGTTTTCTTTGTTTACTTTTTGATATTTATCTTGTTGCTCACGACATCCACATCCATTTTTAAATAACTTTAAAAAAATATCAAAAATTTATAAATGATTAAAAATAAATAAAAAAATAAAAGATTAGAAATAAAGAATTTATTTCAAGTGTTTATCCGGCCGCTCGCGTCGTGCCACACCAATTTTAAAATAATACTAAAATTTAAATAAAAAGGTTTTCAAAATTATAATTAAAGGTACCGTCTTAGGACGGGCGTTGTGGGGGTGCTAATACTTTTCCCACGCCTAACCGACTCCCGGACCCAAAATCGGGTTTGTCGTAGAGCTTTCCCTTTTTTTTGGTTTTCCATAGTTTCCTATAATAACTATGGTGACGACTCCAAACTCTATTTTTACAAATTTTTCTTTTTGGTTCGTCGTCCCATCGCGATTTCGGTTGCGACAGATGGCGACTCCACTGGGGACACTAGAGAGTCCGGCCATTTATTTGAATGTGCAAAATTGATGTGGTTTTTTCTTCATATCTTTTCTTTTCCCTTTTTTTAGGTATATATATTCTTGTCTCTTTTTAATATTTGGGATTATTGCATGTGTATGTTCTTTGGTATTTGGAATAATTGTCAGATGGGGGCTTGGGTATACATGGTATTCTCCCTTCACACCCACAGATTTTGTTCATTACATGAGTGGGGCCTTATACCCGGGTCTGAGTTGGTTAGAAATAGAGGGGATTGTGTAGCAGTGTCACGTTGTATGTACGCCCCAAGTGGTCATTGTGAGAACCCCAACTAGAATTTGTTTGCTTCATTGGTACTCCCACTTCTTGTTGTTTACCAACTGTCATGGGAAATGCCATGAAGTGGGCCATAGCTCTAGTGACCTTGATCTTTAGGTAGTAGGGAACTATCCTTGTGAGCACATATACTTTTCCTTAAAACTTTAAGCGTCAAACCTATGTTAAATTAAGACAAAAAAGGGAGAATATTTTCGTCCTTTATCCTCACCTTTCTTGTATATAGTAATAAGTCCATCACAATTTTTATCATCACACTATTATAAAAAAAATAAAAAAATGTCCCTTAAGGCATAAGCATACATTTCATTAGCATATCACGTAAGTGTCCTATTATGCACAAATATGCATTGCATTCCCATTCTTTGGTCATCCAAAGTACCATGTTCAAAGTTTCAACATGTAGCACGCATATGCATAATTAAAAAAAAAACAAAAAGAAAATTTGCATAGCAATAAATTCAATTTGTTTCCCAATTTCCTTATCACCAAATTCTTGGAATCTTTCTTATCAAAAATGAGAAAATAATAAAACATTCTTTGGTCAAATAAGTGGATTTAATAAAGAAATCAAATATTGTTTATTACCATTTCTTTTGAAGTACCCATCGAATCTTCATGGATGAAATTGCTCAAATCTATTTCCCCATCCATCTCTCTTCCACCATAAACCTTGTTTTTGTTTCCATGGAGGATCATCATAAATGGGACACATACCTTAAAATGATTTCAAGAAACTTTTTAAAGAAAGAAAAAAAAAAAAAGGAAAAAAAAAAAAAAAAAATTTAAAAAAAACTTTTAAAAAAAAAAAAAAAAAAAAACAAAAAAGGAAGAAAACTTCGCTAGCTAATAACTTTGAAGGACAGTCTAGGCAAAAAATAAGGCAAGAAAAAAATGTAAAAAAAAAGAACAAAACAAGGGACATCCTGTCATATGAACTAAATTCTTTTCCTTTGAATTAAAGTTTTTGTTGAGAAAAACAACCATGATTTGAAATGATGTGTGGTCATGTTTCTTTATAGAAAAAAAAAACAAAAGTAATTATCCTTTGCTACCTAATTTGAGCATTCCAAAATATTTCTTTCAAATTACCCTAAACAAGGGTCACCCTCACACTAAGGGTTGACATAATGTTTGTTTCATCCGAAAAGTAGTTCACCAATACAAAAAATATATAAAAAAAGATATGGTTATATCAAGAAAACAAAAGAAAAAGGCAAGCAAAAGGTGAACAAAAAGAAGTCAAACGAATTCTGAATAAAACATTATTCAAAGATCCTTGGGCCGCCTTTACTATCATTTACATCCATACCCTTAGCCTTGGCCACGATACAAGCCTAATAAAGTCCACACAGATCAAAGATTGGTTGCTATCTTTCGAAGGTTTTAATTTAGAGGAAAATTTTTATTTGCTAATAGGTTTGTTCTAAAAAGAATTATAAAACAAAGGATTGAAAAAGTGTGTTTAGAGATTTTCTTTTAAACATTGGGGCAATTTATGCTTGGTTGACATGTTTTCAAAGCTCCAAAATCAACAAGGGCAATCAAACAATCTGGTTAAAATTGAGTTGTCCCCTTTCAATTCATTCTTCATGAAACTCCATCTTTGCTCCTACAGTATCCTCTAGGGGTGTCAAAAAAATCCGTACCTGTGGGTATCCATGGATAAAACCCGCAACGGGTAGAAAACAGATATTAAAAATGGATACCCGCTACCCGTGAGTACGAGTATTTTTGATACCCGCATGTTAACAGGGCGAGTACGGGTATCATAGTATCCGTATCCGTGGATACTCGTACTCGCTAAACTTACACCCCTTGACATTCTTCTCTTTCCTTTCTTTGAAATTGGGCATATACATCAAACCTTATATAGACAATGACGTTTATGGTATGTTTGTTCTCAAATGATGGAATCAAATTAAGAATACTTGGCACATGGCAATTGAGGTTTATTATTTGTTTATTTTGTTTATTTTTCAGGAATCAATCTAAGAAAGTGAATTTATTGATCAAAACACTAATTAAAGAATTTTCATTGTGTTGAACATCATTTTATATTTACTTTTACAATTATTTGGAGTTGTATCAACTTGAGTTTATTTAAACTTTATTTAAAATGTATGACAATTATGTATTTTATTTTATTTTATTTGAATTTATGATTAAATATTTTTTTAAAATAATTTTGCAAATACCTACGGGTACCCATGGATACCCGCAGATATGAAAAAAATAGGCAGATACCCGCATAATGGATACCCGACGAATATAGGTAGGGGTACGAGGCAAATATTTATCTAGCGGATAGGGTACGGGAGAACACTACCCATACCCTACCCACCCCGTTGACATCCCTAGTATCCTCCAGTCTAAGCCTAAACCTTGACCAACCTTAACATAATCCATCTTTATCAATCCTAAACCCAAATTAGGGTATTCAATTTGTTTGTGATTTATATATTCCCATCATTCATTCTGAATTGGGGCATTTATTTACAATGAAGACTGTGATCACATTAGGGGCAACTTGTGAAGACCCCGTCACTTTTCCACCTCCTCAACTGGGAAAAACCAAACATGCCTTTGCACTCTAAGACCATCCTAGGCTCTCACACTAGGGGCAAATTTTTGAAGTACCCATATTTTCCTTCATACCATCAATAACTAGAGAAAGTACAAACACATTTTGTGCCCTGAGACCAATTCAAATTGGGACAACTACCTAGTTAATCTTCGTCAACTCATTCAAGCCTTTTCAAGCCCTTGGCAATTTCATGAATGACATTCAAATAGTGTTTCAAAAGAAATGATTAAAAACAAAGTGTTTGTTAGTAAACTGATTAGACCAAAAAAATAATTTAAAAAAGTAAAAAAAATATCAAAGTAGAATGATTCCATGAATTCGAAATAACAATGAAATGGAAAACAATTCAAATTTGATTTAAAAAAAATGCAAAAGAAAAATTCATACATAAGGTAATTTGAATATTTGTATTATTTTTAAATATTTGTATTTATTATATATTTTTCTTTCACATGAGAATGTTTAATACTCTCAATTTAAGGTAATATAAAAAAAATCTTTACTTATTATTATTATGTTTTGTTTAATTTGAAGAACTCTTTTGTTTCGCTAAAATAATTTTCGTTATTTTTCAACCATTGAGTATATATGTTGATATTTGAAAAGTTTTCTTAGATCAAGTATTTTTCATCTTATCATACCCTTAATTATACATTTGATTTCCTTTGTGTGATTTCTTTAAACAATCTCTCAAATTTTTTCTAAGACACACATTTGTTAATTTTTTAATATTTTATTTATTGTTTATTTTCATTATATAGAATAATATTTTGATATATTCTATCTAATTATTTTTAATTTTCTAACTCATTTTCAATCATATTGTAATTTTTTCACTTTAATTGTATAAATAACTTTTATTTACTACAGTATAAAAATTTAATATCATTGCCATGAATATTTTTTGTCACTATCCAACATATATTGGAGTGCAAAAGATACAAAATCTATGTCAAAATTGTATTATTATGTTTATTATTCGTTCTTTGTGTCATTTTGACCAATTGATGTATTATGACTTTTATTAGTACATAAAAAAGATATTCATTAGAATTTAAAAAATTTAAGTAAACAAACATTTAAAATATATTTTAATTTGAATATTTGTTTTCCTTTTATATTTTTTTAAATATTTTTTAATTTTATCAACTAAGTTTCATTAATGTTTGTAGTTTGCAAATCTAATAAATGTTTTGGTTCCCATGAGATTTTATTTGCTATTTTGATCTAAATTGTAAACAATTATAGTTTATTTTAAAGTATTTGATATGGAAGAAAAAATCGTCCTCCTAATATTGAATATTTGATAATATTATGTTTCCTTGACTGCAATTTTTGTTTCTTTTATAAAAATTAATATTGAAGTAGTTCGAAAACGGATATGGGTATGGGTATGAGAATATACCCATTACCCGGTGGGGATAGGGATGATACAAAAGTTTGATACCCGTTGGGTTTGGGTATGGGGATGCAGATGAATTTTTTCTACGAGGATAGGTATGGGATAGCGAAACCCGTCTCCGTCCCACCCCGTTGCCATCCCTAATACTAAGTCATGCATACATGAGTCATTCATCTTTTTGAATAAAATAGTTTCCACCTTTCCAATCAAAACCCTCTTCACTCATATGAATGGTTATTGAATCCTTTCATTTTTGAAGGAAGAACTTTAAAAAACAAATACCCAAATTTGTTTCTATGACGTTTCTCAAATTTATGGTCCTCTTCATTCATATGAATGACCAATATACTCTAAGCCCATTTTCCACTGGCCCCCAAGCCTAGTTCCCATACTGGTCCCCAAGCCTAGTTTTCACACTAGTCCCCCAACCCAGTTTTCACACTAGTCCCCCAGCCCAGTTTTCACACTAGTCCCCAAGCATAGTTTCCACATTGGCCCCCCAAGCCCAGTTTCCACACTGACCCCTAAGCCCGATTTCCACACTGGCCCCTAAGCCCGATTTCCACACTGGCCCCCAAGCCTAGTTTCCACACTGGCCCCCCAGCCCAGTTTCCACACAGGCCCCTAAACCTTATTTTTTCTAGCCTCACAAATTTTTTTCTAGCCTCTTAACCTAGTTTTCCTTGCTCTCAAATTAAAACAAAGGAAAAATGAAAAATGAAAAAAGCAAATTCCACTCATGCATCCACGCATCCATGTAAGCATATCATATAATTTTAAAAAAAATCATAACATGTTATGCATCATCACATCATGTCATCCATTGATGTAGGATTATTTTGTTCCTTTCAGAAGATTAATGAATATGGTGATGATTGATTAAGAAAACCAAGGAAATCCCACTGAACATTAAGATAACAAGCTATCTAGATGTGAAGGTTCCTTTCCAAGGTTCTAGAGAGGAGGATAATGGATTGATGGAGAGTAAGAAACCAAAAGGAAAAACATATAATAGAAACAATATAAACCAAGAAGAGTAAAGAAACATAAAATGAAAAGCAAGGGAAAGGGGGGAATGAAGGATTCATGCCACTACAAGGCTAGGCTAGAAGAAGCCATGAAAACCTTGAAGATGAGTGGTGTATGCCACCACTTGCCAAGGCAAGATAAGGCTTGAAAGAGCTCCACTTCCTAAGGAGGAATGCTCTCACAAAAGATTGAAACACAAAGTGTATAATTTCTCCAAAATGTTCGACCCCTCTACAAGTGTTAGAAATCCCCTTAAATAGACATGTTTAGGGGCCCTTAGCAAAACAACTAAGTTAAAGGATTACAAGAGAAACCTAGCATGTTCTAGAAAGTAGGTCATCCTAGGGTGCACATGGTTGAATTTTCGTCCAAGCCATTTAGGTGGCAAGTCTTCATGGCCAAGGCTCGCAAAGGAGGGTTCTAAAACTTTCTAGAAGACTTAGTGTCCAAGGTGTGTGGGCCTCCCATTTCTAGATGCTTCTAGAAAGTCTTGTTCCTTCTCTCTCTTCCTTAGGACTCCAAGTGTCTTCTATGTGGTCCTCCTCCTTTCTTATTCCTACAAAAGCAAATTAAGGAATTTATTAGCATGTTGGTTTAAGGTTAAGCTAATCTTTTGAGTCAACAAGTCAACCCAAAGTCAAGGTCAACAAGTCAACTTAAAAATAGTTAACCAAGCCAACTTAATGGAATTTTAAACTAAAGAAAATAAAAGCAAAGGAAGGGATTAAGGAACTCCCTTTCTTCTAAGCATGTGCCATTGGCCATCATCATTGGTAGGGATCAAGCCTTCATCATCCATCATACTTCACAAAATCATTGAAAATCATTTAAAAAAAATAAAGAAATTTGAAAAAAAAAGTCAGCAATGACATTTTTTGTGTAAGTCGCACAAATGTTAGGCATTCATGCGGTGTTTATCCATACTTTAAAAACAAAATTCAGGTTCTCCTTTTATATATCAAGACCCTCTGTGAAGCAATGGTCATTGATTTTCTTATGTTCACATCAAGGCCCTCTACGACACAATGATCATTGATTTCCTTATGTTTTCATCAAGACCCTCTACAAAGCAATGGTCATGTTTTTTTCATCATCGAGGCCCTCTACGAGGCAATGGTCATCGATCTCTTTACATTAAAACCCTCTACGAGGCAATGATCATCGATATCTTTACATCAAGACCCTCTACAAGGTAATGGTCATGGTTTTTCTCATCATTGAGGCCCTCTACGAGGCAATGGTCATCGATCTCTTTACATCAAGACCCTCTGTGAGGCAATGGTCATTGATTTCTTATGTCATATCGAGGCCCTGTACGAGGCAATGGTCATCAATCTCTTTACATCAAGACCCTCTACGAGGTAATGGTCATTGATTTTCTTATGTCACATCAAGACCCTCTACAAAGCAATGGTCATGGTTTTTCTCATCATCGAGGCCCTCTGTGAGGCAATGTTCATCGATCTCTTTACATCAAGACCCTCTGCGAGGCAATGGTCATTGATTTCTTATGTCACATCGAGGTCATCTGCGAGGCAATGGTCATCGATCTCTTTACATCAAGACCCTCTACGAGACAATGGTCATTGATTTCTTATGTCACATTGAGGCCCTCTACATGGTAATGGTCACTGAATCCTATGAATAAACCCTCTCCACAGGATTGGTCTAATTTTTTTATTTTTCCAAAAAGTAAAAAAAAATGGTGTCTCAGATGGAGACCCTCTACTTAGTAATGGTCTCCTAGTTCTTTTCTTTAAGATATAAACCATCTCCTTTCGAATGGTCAAGTTTGTCTTCAAATTTGTCTTCTTTTGAAACACGAACAAAATTAACGTTTTTATCTTTGTTTATCTTTTATTACGATAATATCAAAAAGTCAACTTTTCATATTATCTAGTAAAATCTAAGTAAAGAGGGGCAGTTGTCAACACCCAATTTCGTCCGGGTGAAGAAATTTATTTTGAAAAAAATAAAAATAAAAAAGAAATAAAAAATGTTTTTAGTTAATGGTAAAAGGTGAAATAATTTTCTTCAAAAGATTTTCAAACTTTAATTTTAGAAAAAAAAAGAAAAAAAAGAGATGGAAAAAAGAAAAAAAAGGGAAAAAAAGAAGGAAGAATCCAATTTATTTTTAATTATGACATCCTTTTTTATAAGACTAATAGCCTGACATACCCTTTGTTCCTGATAAAGAAATTAGTGATATGATTCTAATTATTAGAAGCAATATCTCTTTCAAATGGTAAGAATCAATATTACTAATTGGGATTTAATTTTATGCTATGATTTGTTAATGCTTAGAATCAATATTACTGATCTTTATTGATTTTGTACTCTGATTTGCTATGATTTGATTCCCATAATGTGATGCTATTAGAGGTGTCAATTTGGCACAACCCACAGGGCTTGGTCCTAACCCATGTGGGCTAAGGCAAAAAAAACCCACATTGAAAAAAAGCCCCCATCAAAGAAGCCCAGAGGGCCAAAAATACTTTAAAAGCCCTGTAGGCTAGGGCCAACCCATGGGCTTTCATCTTCCACATGAAAAATATATTATTTTTTAAAATATATTACTATCTGTGGGACAGGCCCAACGAATCGGACAAGCACGACGACCCAAATATGTCAAACAACCCAAACTCGTCCGACGACCTAGACAAGAACGACGACTTGAATGAGCCCGATGATCAAAACAGGCCCAACGACTCGAACGGGCCGGATGGGCCCGACAACCAAGACAGGTCCGACGACCAGGACAAACTTGACAACACGAACGAGCCCAACGACACGAATGGGCCCGACGACAAGAATGGGCCCGATGACATGGACGGGCTCGACAACCAGGACGAGCCTGACGACTCGGACAGGCCCTACGACCCAAAAAGGCCCGACGACTCGACCGGGCCCTATGACTCAAACAGGCCCTACGACTCGGATGGGCCCGACGACCCAAACGGGCCCAACGACCCATACAGGCCTGACGACCCATATGGGCCCAACGACCTTGACGGGCTTGACGACCCAAATGGGCCTGACGACCCCAACGGGCCCAACGTCCCGGACGAGCCCGATGATCCAAACATGCCCAACGACCCGAACGTGCCCGACAACCAGATCATACCCAACGACACAGACGGGCCCAGTGATCCAGACAGGCCGAACGACCCGAACGACCCGACGACTCGGACGGGTGTGATGACCCGAACGAGCCCAACAACCCGGACGAGTCCGATGATCCAAATAGGCCCAACGACCTGAACGACCCTGATGACCCGGATGGGTCCGACAACCCGAACGTGCCCGATGATCCAGACAAGGCCAACGACCCGAACGGTCCTGACGATCGAGATGGGCCCAACAACCTGGACGAGCCCGATGATTTAGACAGGCTAAACGACCCGAACGGGCCTGACGACCCGAACGAGACCGACTACCCAAACGGGCTTGAAGATTGAGACATGCCCGATTAGCTTAACAGGCCCGATTATCCAGACAGGCACAATGACACGTACGGGCCCGAAAAACCGGAAGGGCCCGACAATCTGGACGTGCCCGGTGATCCAGACAGGACCAACGACCCGAACAGACTTAACGGGCCCAGTGATCCAGACGACACAGACGGGCCCAGTGATCCAGACAGGCCAAACGACTTGAACGGGCCCGACGACCCGAACGAAGCCGACGACGCAGACGTGCCCGATGATCCAAACAGGCCCAACGACCCGAACGAGCCCGACGACTCGAAGGGGCCCAACAACTCGGACGAGACCGACTACCCGAACGGGCTTGACGACCTAGACGAGCCCGATTATCCAGACAGGCACAATGACCCGTACGGGCTCGTCCGTGTCGTTAGGCCCGTCTGGGTCGTCGGGACCATTCGGGTCGTCGTGCTCGTCTGGGTCATGGGGCCCTTCCTGGTCGTGGGGCCCGTCCAGATCGTCGGTCCTGTTCGGGTCATCGGGCCCGTTAGTGTCGTCGGCCCCGTCGCTGTCGTCGGGCTTGTTCGGGTGGTTGAGCTCGTCGTTGTCATCAAGCTCATCCTGGTCATCGGGTTCGTCTAGGTCGTCGAGCACCTTCGGGTCGTCGGGCCTGTCCATGTCGTCGGGCCCTTTAGGGACGTTGGCCACGTCCCTGCCGTCGAGCCCGTTCGGGTCGTTGGGCTCGTCCTTGTAATCGGTCTCGTCCGGGTCGTCGAGCACGTCTGGGTCGTCAGCCTCGTTCGGGTTGTGGTGCCCGTCCGGGTCTTCGAGCCCATCCGCGTCGTCGGGCCTGTTTTCTCAACTTGATCTTTGACTCTTGCTTAATGTAGTATTATTTAGGGGGCTAACCCACGTTAGCCCTTGCCCTAACCTACTAGAGAGGGGGCTTTGGGGGCTGAGGCTTTTTTTTGGCCCCCTCATTTGGGGGGCCCCTAAAAGGGGGCTTTATGAAGAGTGGGCCAGGGCTGACCCATAGGCTAAGGGCCAAATTGACAACTCTAGATGCTATCATGACCAATTCCTTCCTTATATTGTTCATTGCAATTAAGGCTGAGATTGCATCGATATTGCAAGGTGTGAGTATAAATACGCACTCTGTCATAAAAAAAAAGAAAAAATATTCTATATACTTCTCTAATTCTTTCTCATCACCACTCCCACACACACCTCCTTTTTTATCTCTCTTTAAAAAAAACATATTGAAGGAGGTAGAAAAAAAAAGAGAAGAAAACATTCTCTACACTCTCTCTTTCTCTCGTGACCACCCACATAGACACCTCTTATTTTTTATCTCTATTGGAAAAACAAACACACAAAAATATTAGAAAAGGAAGCAAGAAAAAAGAAAAGAGAAAAGGTGAAGAGATATTGAAAATTTTTAAGGGTACGTCACTCTTAGTTCTTTCATCTTTTGATTTAGTTTTTCCAATTTTCATTTTTTTAACCATAAAAATATATTTTTCCGCTTTCTTTAGTGTCTACTTGGCCGCTCGCGTCGCATAACATCCAATTTAACTTTTGTTTTTTTCAAAAAAATATGTCTAAATGATCTAAAAATAAAAAAAAAAGGTTTTCTTTGTTTACTTTTTGATGTCTATCTTATTGCTCACGACATCCACATCCACTTTTAAATAACTTTAAAAAATATACAAATTTATAAATGATTAAAAATAAATAGTAAATAAAAGATTAGAAATAAAGAATTTATTTCAAGTGTTTATCCGTTCGCTCGCGTCGTATGACACCAATTTTAAAATAATACTAAAATTTAAATGAAAAGGTTTTCAAAATTATAAAACAAATTAATTCATTTTTCAAATAATTTTCCAAATAGTTTTTCATAAAGAACTACGTAACCTTGATTCTCTATTGTATATGGAGATACGTAGGAGCAAGGATTAATCCTTGTCGGGCCTAAAAAAAATATTTTTGTTTCTTTTGTACATCCTTTTATATTATTTTTTTGGGAAAATATATATTTTGAAAAACCACATAATTTTTGCACATTTAATTAAAGGTACCGTCTTAGGACGTGCGTTATGGGGTGCTAATACCTTCCCCATGCGTAACTGACTCCCAAACCCAAAATCTGGTTTTTCGCAGACTTTACTCTTCTTTCATGGTTTTCCATAGTTTTCTATAATAACTATGATGACGACTCCAAACTCTATTTTTACAAATTTTTATTTTTGGTTCGTCGTCCCGTTGCGATTTCAGTTGCGACAGGAACACATGAGCAATCCTCTACTGATCCAACACAGGACGAGAATATTAGAACTAGGTGTTGGATTGAGACGGTTGAAGGAAAAATGAAAGGAAGACTTTATGGGGCTGACCAACTTGTTTCAAGAGATACAGGTTCAATTGAAAGCTTGAACCAACTACCACCTTCTTCCTTTTCTAATACCGAGGACCTCACAAATATTAGGCAGCAACTCTCACGAAGCCTAGAGTAAAATGAGAAATTGAGGTCTGAGTTTCGATCCTTTCAATCACTAGTCCTGCAATATCTACCTCCTGATGCTCAAGCTCAACTTCAGCAGCCACACGCACAGCCACAACCACAACCATAACCATAAGAGCCAAACCCCACTCAACAAAACTCTGAAATCCCTCAACCAAAATTTCACCAACAAAATAATGAAGAGGAAGATCACGAAAAATCTTCTCTAGATTATGAAGATTATTAGCTTTTCATTTCATTAAGAAAAATATTTAGCATGTACTTAATAAACTTGTGTTTTATTATGTTTTTACTTGGTATCATGGTCATGTATATATTACTTGACAAATATTGTTATGTTATCCTACATATTATTTGGTATGTTTGGTGCAACAAATGTCATGTGTGATGGAATTTCATGAGTATAATGAAATGCTGCAATTGTTTGGAATGTTGGAATTGTCTGGAATTGTGTTAGAGTTTTTTGTATTAAGGTAATTGGGAAATGTTGAATAAACAAATGCTATTGAAAGCAATTATTTACGTACCGACGGATTATCGATGGCCAAATCTGTCGAAAATTACATACGTTTATGCATTGATATTACCGATGGACATATCCTTCGATAATTATCGACGAACTGATTTGTCGATAATGGCATAACATTGACGTTTATAGTTTTCGACGGATTAGGCCGTCAGTAATTACTGAAGGATTGATCCATCGGTAATAACCGACAGTTTTTGCGAAGGATGTGTCTGCCGCTAAATACCGACGAATCTCAAGCATCTGTCGATAAATTGTTACCAATGATGCGTTATTTGACGGATTTCTGGTCGTCGGTAGTCTGTTGGTAATACCAATTTACCAATGGATTTGTGTTGTTATAGACGGATTATTGTCGTTGGTAATTATGGTTTTTCTTGTAGTGACCAACTAATGTCATTGGATGTCACTTTCTGAAATGAATTTCGGGAGCTCTAGTGTTGTTTTCATAGGCTCGCTAGATGAAAAAAGTGGTGTTAAACATTATTTGGTTGGTGTCGAGTGACAGTTTGTGGGCCAAAGAATATTAAATGTTTTTCTTTTTTTTCTTGTTTTGAATGTTATGAGGATTTAGTTTATATGTATATGCATGTGTGAAAAGGTGGTGAATATAATCACAATTTGGTTGGTGTCGGGCGAGAACTTGCTGGGGAGATACCTATGGTTGAGTGGTGTTGTGCAAGAGTTTGTGGCGTCAGACAATATCAAATGTTTTCCTTTTTCTTATTTTGAATAATGTTATGAGAAATTAGTTTATATGCATATAAATGTGTGAAAAGGTATGGTCAATATAATTGATTATATGTATGATATGGAATTAAAAAAGGTGAAGTAAAGTTATCTCAACATTAATAAAGGAGTTTCCAACGAGGAAATCCTTTCCTACATCTATACATTAATGATATAGGGATTCAATATTTGTAACAACCAAATTTAGAATGTCATGGAAAGATATAAATCATACATGTTTAGCGAAAAAATAATTATTAATGAAATCTTACATAAGAAAAAGTTTATGTTTTAAATTTCAAAAGCGTAGTTTAAAACATCAATTGTCTAAAAATTTCCAGTATATGGAAAATGTACTGTGTGAGCCATACCCACTAAGTTCCCAAAATTGAAACCATAAGCTACCCATCTATACACATACGTACATACCCTAACAATGATAAAACCAATAAAAACAAGAATAAAACTTGCACCAAACCAAGGGAAATATCTCACAACAAAACAACGGGAAAAAAATTGAAAAAGGATTACGCAACCTAACTCTCACGGGAAAAAGGCTTCTCAACATGAAGGCCATGGCTCATTCTATTTTCAAGCAAAGTCATACATCAAAATAATTACGTTTACTTACACAAAAAGTGACTAAGTACAAGTGTCCCAGTAAGATAAAAAAAATACTAAACACTAATCTACATTAGAGTATGCCTTTATGTGGGGTCCGCACCCACAAACATTGGGAAAGGAAACAAAACACCATACTTCAAGCAAACATGAATAGAGCCTCCAAATAAAACATGCAGTCTCGTAAGTACTGCACCTCAACGGAAAATAGAAAGCCTAGCTATACGTAGGCCATGGGTTCCTTGCACCACTCCTCAAACCAAAAGCAAGCCTTCTCTTTTAACGTAAACACCATGCAGCTATGAAACCATTCCTTGAACAGTGTCTACCTACATCAACTTGGAACAATCGAGTGCCCCAGAAAATAAAAACCCAACACAAGCCTTCTTATGCTAACCAAGAATCAAACCCTACACCCTTTCTAACACCAAAGACATACCAACCATTAAACCACATGCTTTCTCTTAATAATATGCGCATAACACATTTAAAAACACATATATTCCAAATGCCATAAACAATTAATAAATAAAATATCTAAACCAACAATCTTAATCAAGCAATTAAATATTTCCATGTGTCTCGTAATATGGGACCATGTAACCCCTATACCAACAAAAGTCCTCATTAAAACATCAATTGCTTTATAACTTCACCCGAAAATTCTAGGTTTTTTCCAGGTCTTACAATATTGAAGGTTATTCTAACAATCTAATAACCATTCAAACTCTTTAGAATATAATGGCTTATGGGGTGAGAATGGGAGGATGTTCTAGTATAGGGGCTTTTCCATGGTATACGACAAGGGAAGGACTAATCTTGTGTGTGGTATGATGAAACTCATTAACAATGACTATCTAGAGCATAGAGGCAATCATAGTGCACAAATTGTCAAAGTTCCATATCAATGTATGGATCCAGATAAATTGAGTTTCTAAGGGTCTTTAAGTGTGTGGCTATGTCTTTACAATTGTTTGGATTACCTTGTATGTTGATACAACATGTTTAATTGATATATCACATTTCTTTTACAAATTAGCTTACTCTCATGTATTTGTTGGTGTTGTGGTGTGCACTAGTGCAGAATTCCCATTTTACCTCGCCTTATATGCCTCGGTTGGCTAGGAACCGAAGTATAATGGCGCGGTGGCATTTTTGCAATTAGAGCCAAGTTTTAGGCCCCGGTTCTCTAAATACCCGAAGCCAAAGAGGGGTATAGGCCCCGGTTCAACCAAAACTGGTGCCAAATAGTGGTATAGGCCTCGGTCCAGTAAGACCCGAAGCCAAAAAGTGGCTGGACGTTAGCTGTTTGGCCTCGGTCCAAGGAGACCCGGTGCCAAAAGGGGGTCTATGGCTTTGATTCCCCTAACAACCGACGCCATAGGGTTTATTTAGGGTTCGAATTTTGCAAACCCTTCTTCTTCCCCACCCCTGCGCCTCTGCAACTCCTTCCCCTCGCTCTCTCTCTCTCTCTCCGCTGCACCCACTACCACCACACCTTCTGGCCACCTTCGACCACCTCTGTCCATTGCAACCACCACGCGAACGAGCCCCCTGTGCTGCACCTCCGTTTCGCGTCTCTCTCTCGCGCTCTCTCTCGTGCCTCTCTCGTCTCTCCCTTCCTCAGCTTCCTTCTTCGGCCACCAGCATCCACCTTCGGCCACTGTCGCCACCCTGGCCTGCACGTCCAAGCAATTGGGTTCTCTTTGTGCCCGTGACTCCAAGCTGTGGTTCAGCATGTGCCAGCGCAGGTGGGGTTCCAAGACCACCATCACACAATAGGGCAAAGCCAAGGGCACAATCTCCTACAAGCACCTCTACCATACCCTTCACCATTGGGAGAATCTCCTTGGTTTTTGGCGCCGAAGCGGATCTGAAACCCCTTTGTTGCTATTCTTCGAATGGGGTCCCTCGTTTATCTCCGCGTCTAGGGTTTCCCGTTCTGAATCCCTCGCCTATGGAGTCACCAAAACGCCTTTCCTATGGATGAGTCTCTCGGAAGATGGGGACGTGGTTACATTTCTCGATCTTGATGGAAAGCCCGAGGTGGAACGCGGGATTCAGAGCGAATTGGTTGCTGTGGAGGTTAGTTTAATGGGAAAAACGCACTTTGTTGTGGAGGAAAAGCAGTTTAGGGGTTCTATCAGTGATGATTGCGGAGATGAGGTGGTGGAGAGTGGATTGTCGCCGGAGAAACTAATGGTGGAGATTTACCAGCATTTCGTGAATCCGCGGAGTCCTGGCGGGGACCGGTCCCGGAGACAGTGTCGCAGGGAGAAGGAGAGGCTCGCTAGGCGGAAGTGGGATTCTCAACATTTTGTCATGATCGTGAATTGCTCGCCCACGCCGGAGAGACCCTTGCAGGCATCTGGAAGGTGGTTCTTTGCGATCTCAATTGTCAATTTATCCATTGTTGTTGTCATTGGGTATCTCAATTGTCAATTCTTTCATTGTTGTTGTCATTGGGTATCGTATCATTCATGCGCGATTTGATAATTGATATTCATGTCATGGTTTTTTGAGTCATATGGTAATATGTTGAATGTTGAGGTGAGGAACATATATAGTCATGATCTAGTCATGATCAAGATGTCGAAATTGTAATTTCTGCGGTTTGGAGCTCTCTAAGACCGGCTACATTTGCCGCATTGTCAGGGTTTGGAGCTCTCTAAGACTAGCTACATTTATCCTTATTGTCAAGGATTGTCGTGGAAACACAACTTCAATTTAAAAATTTGAAAATTTGATTGTTGTAGTTGGAAACTTGGGAGTAGATAGAACGTTGAGGGATGGGTCAATTTGATTTTGTGGTCTCTCAATTAGACAACGTTGACAAGTGTGGGTTTAGATTGGATGATCTTGTACATCTATTATTAAGTTCATTTCAATATAGAATAGCTTCAGTTCATGTATATCGCTTGCATCTTGAGTGACCCGTGGATTCTAAAATTTTCAGATTTTCGTTTATGATAATTATAAAAAAATATTTTTACCCTATGGCCTCGGTCCTATCTGACCCGAGGCAGAAAACTGGGTATATGGCACCGGTTTTGAAACAACTGAGGCATAAAACTGGGTATATGGCTTCGGGTGATAATCGAGGCCAAAATGGGTACCTTTTGGCCTCGCCCCAATATGCCTCGGTTCCAGACCTGAGGCAAAATGTGGAAAATAACCGGGACAGAAAGCCCTTACTACACTGGTGGTGTTTTCTTCTTTTTGCAATGATCACTTTATTGATGTGAGCATATGAAGATATAAGTGTAGAGGATGTATATGTGTTGTATTATTATAGTTTTATCTTTTGGTTTTTGATAATTGTACTAATATACGATATTCCTAGGACTATCTATTTTTTTGAATATTATAAATATTTTATTTTAATAGTGTTATGTTATTAAATTGAGATGTTACCTATTTTATTAATTTGGAAACAAAAGGTCTATATAGTTTTAGATATAACTATAAATCTAATAAATTTTGGTTATTGAAATAAAAAATATTATAAGTAATACACACACACACACACATATATATATATATATATGTGTGTGTGTGTGTGTGTGTGTGTATCTGTGTGTGTGTGTGTGCGTGTGTGTGTGTGTAAGACCAAAAAAAAAAGTAAATAAATAAGTATTTATTTCATAAATGTGAGGGAAGGAATCTGTAAAGTAATTAATGCTGAGAGTTATGAAAAATGAGTAATGGAAGCTCAAGTGGTTAGACATGTTTGATGTGTTTGGGGGGACTTGGGTTTAACTCTTGCGTATGCCATTAGTGTGATGTTTTAATTATTTAATTTATTTTGGGTGCATATATGAAGACATGTTGTGATGTTATAAGTATATGTGTGCATGATATGTCAAGAAATATTTATTGGCTTGATGGTTGGGCATACATTGGTTAATTGGACGGATATGAGTTTGAATCTTAGCTAGTGCGAAATAGATCTTATTTTATGTTTTATTATTTTTCCTATGTATTGGAAAACCTAGAAAACCTTTGCATTGGCTGAGAAACTCAAGAAGCAAAAGGTGGATCCATTTTTGTGCAAGGGAGGACTCTAGGAATGGAGCTGGATTCCAAGTAAGGGGAGTTGACTAGTTTAATCTCTTCCTATGAAAGAAGATTTTAATTTTTGTTTGATTGAATTGTTTTTTACAATAATAGAAAATGTGATGCATTTGTTTTATATTTTAGAAATTTTGATTGTAATGGTGATTTAATATCACCAAATTTTCGTTTGAATTTTTAGTATGTGATTGATGAATTTTAGTGATACGAAATCTAATATAGCATGAATGCATTGAGGTTTTCTTGATTTGTGGGTTAATGATGCAAAGGAAAGGTTAGGGTTTATGTTTTTCTTTTACGGTAGCGTGACTTGGGGCTGCATTATAGAGCTTTCATTTTTTTTAGTTATATGAAAAGTAGATAAATGTGGTGTTATGGTATGTTATAATATTATAGGAAAAGGAAAAAAAAAAGGGAGACAAATTATCGACTTTGGTGTAGAGTATCGATTATATTAAATAGTTTGTTTTAGGTTAAAATACCTTTTCGATCCCAATTTTCGTCATGTTTTGTTAAATAAGTCATAATTTTTGTTTTGTATTCAAATAGGTCCCTATTTTCATCAATTTTGTTCAATTGGGTCCTTTTTTGCTAACACCGTTCAAATCATTCACGACCATGAACAATGACTGCCACGTGTCACTTCGTGTTTTTTTTTTTTGTATTTTTTTTGAATTTTTTTTAAATTTCACTTGTCAACCCAACAACGTGTCACGTGTGAAAGTCAATGTTCTATATTCAATTTGGTCCCTATATTTGTTATTTTAGTTCAATTTAGTCCCAATTTTTGTTAATATGAACCAATTTGGTCCCTCTCCAAATTGAAACCAAATTTAAAATTTATATTAAAATTCAAATTTTTTATTAAATATTTTTATATAATATATTAAAATTCACATCATTATAACTAATATAAAAGTTAAATTTGGTCACATCTTCGATAGGGACAAAATTGGTCAATTTTAAACAAAATTGGGACTACATCGAACAAAAATAACAAATATAGGGACCAAATTGAATATAGAACATTGACTTTGACACGTGGCATGCTACTAGATTGACACGTGGACATTTAAAAAAATAAAAAACTATTAAAAAACTATTAAAAAATAATTTAAAAAATCCAAAAGAATCACGAAGTGACACATGACAGTCATTGTTCATGGCCGTTAATGATTTAAACGATGTTAGCAAAAAAGGATCCAATTGAACAAAATTGACGAAAATTAGGACCTATTTGAACACAAAACCAAAAATATGACTTATTTAACAAAACTTACGAAAATTGGGACAAAAAGGGTATTTTAACCTTTGTTTTAATATAAATACACACACACACACACACACACACATATATATATATATATATATATATATATATATATATATATATATATATATAAAGAAGGTTAGAAGTGGTGCTGACTTTCTTTTTTTTGTTGTATTTGGTATTATATATGACTTGTAGCTTTTGGGTATTAAGTTTTGGTAGTGACTAAACTTTAGGTATGCTGTAGTTAAGGTTTTAGAATAATAGGTTGTGTTTTCTTATAGAAATTATGATGTGGTATAATTAGTAATTTTTAATATATTATATAAGAGGGGTAGGGAATAGTTATAGAAAGTGGTTTATAAATTGGGATTGCATATGTGATTTTACTAATTTGGGTTGGTATTTAATTAATTGACTTTAGTTGCATTCAACTTTTGGGATGCGTGTTTAGAGTTCTTCTAAATACGCACATTATTTATTATTATTATTATTATATCATTTTACTACTACTATTGTTATTATTATTCTTATCATTATTATTATTATTTCTATTATTATTATTATTATTATGATCATTATTATTATTATTATTACTATTATTATTATCTTATTATTATTACTATTATTATTATCCTTATTATTATTAATTTATTTTACTAGTATTATTATTATTGTTGTTATTATTATTATTATTAATTTTATTTTATTTTATTTTATTATTATTATTATATTATTATTATTATTATTATTATTATTAATTTTATTTTATTTTATTTATTTTACTATTATTATTATAATTATTATTGTTATTTATATTATCATTATTTATTTATTTTTATTGTTATTATTATTATTTTATTTTATTTTATTATTATTATTATTTTATTTTTATTATTACTATTATTATTATTATTTTATTATGATTATTATTATATTATTTTATTATCATTGTTATTTTTATCATTGTTTTATTTTATTTATGATTTTATTATCATTATTATTATTTTATTATTAGTGCTTTAGTTAATTATTATTATTATTATTTTATTGTTTTATTGTTTTATCTTATTAGTATTATTATTTTATTATTATTGTTTCATTTTATTTTATTATTTTTATTTTTATTGTTTTATTTTATTATTATTATTATTATTATTATTATTATTATTATCATTATTGTTATTGTTGTTATTTTTATTATTATCATTATTACTATTTTATTATCCGTGCGATATTTTGGGGGCAATGGTTATGTGTTATTTTTGGTTTCTATATTGTTTGGTTGTTCAGGATTGTGTTGCGTATAACACTTTATTTTGATGGTTTTATATTAATTTATAAAGTGATACATGTGTGCTTATACTTGAATGATGCACATGAGTTGTGCTGTTGTAAATTTGAGTATATGAAGTATATGAATGCGTAATTTTGGTTTCTAGATGTTTGAGAATTGAATTGTTAGATTCTAGGAACTGAATTAGAGTACATAAAACCAGTAGTGTCACATTACTAGTGTAGTGCTTGGCGGTGTAGAGTGAATTGTTAGGCGATAGCAAGAAATAGGGAAGCCTTGTGTGTCGTGGTGCCCGACGGTGTTGTGGAACCGCCAAGCGGTCTACACTACCATTTTTCTTGGCGGTGCTTAGGCTACGCCAAGTGATAATGTAGTGGCAGGGTGCGGTTGTGATATGTTTTGCATGACTTGTTGTGTTGGTCTTGGTCTAGGATATGCTTGACTGTATCACGAGCGGGTAGGTTCGTGATTGGTGATGGAACACGTGGTTAATATGAGCGGGGAGGTTCATATTATTAATACTCTTGTGTGAGGATATGAGCGGGAAGGGTCGTATGTTTCGTGCTTGCACTTGAGAGTTGCTGCAAGCAGGGAGGTTCGTAGTTGGATGGATCACGCGTGTTGGACTACAAGCGGGGAGGTCTGTAGAGTTAGACTACGAGCGGGAAGGTTCGTAGAGTTGGACCACGAGCAGGCAAGTTCGTGGAAGCATTGGAATCCCTAATACCAGCTTGAGTGTGTATCTTATATAGGGCAATGTGTTTTTTCTTAATTTCATTTTAATGTGTTGCGATGTGGACTTGGACGAGGAGATGCTTGACTATGTCATGAGCGGGTAGGTTCATGGCTGGTGGTAAACATGTGATAATATCAATGGGGAGGTTCATATTATGATGCTCTCATGTGAGGATACAAGCGGGGAGGTTCGTATGTTCCGTGCTCACACTTGAGAGCTGCTGCGAGCGAGGAGGATCATAGCTGTTGGATCACGTATGTTGGACTACGAACGGGGAGGTCCATAGAGTTGGACTACGAGCGGGGAGGTTCGTAGAGGTAGGACCACGAGCGGACAAGTTCATGGAAACATATATATCATGGGTCCATGATCATGAAATAAAGTAATTTGGGGTGAACTTCTCTGTATTAAATTATACGTGTATATTGTTACATGAACTCACCCTTTTTGTGTTTGTTTGGCGATGATCGTGTAATTCGTTATACGAGAGCAAATATTCTTTCAGGTGGAGCTGGAGACACTTAAAGCCGGAGAGGGGTTAGCTTGGGAAGTTTTGTAGACTATATTTGACTATTTTGTAAACATTTAGTTGATCATTTTTGACTATGTAAACATGGAGTTTACTTTATGGTTTTGAATTTCGAGACATTTTAGTAAGGTTTTAATTTTCCCGTGTTTTTGGAAAGAACTTTGAATAATTATGACATATTTAATATTATTTTACTTTATTTTATTTAAATTAGTAATATCCGATCGGGATGTTACAGTATATATATAT
>Ga0214542_1004979_pt1 | contig 25751 bp, 7 predicted proteins | sample CNSS1metaG_FD_160096 | JGI IMG/M metagenome (GOLD analysis project Ga0214542, IMG submission 160096) | Root nodule microbial communities from cowpea collected in UCLA plant growth center, Los Angeles, California, USA - CNSS1 | ecosystem: Host-associated > Plants > Roots > Nodule | place: USA...
CAATAAAAAATTCAATTTTTTTTTTAAAGAAAAAAAAAACAAATGAGAAATCAGAAAAAAAAAATGAGTGTGTCTAATTTTTTTTTCTTCAAAAACAAAAAAGAAAACATATGAGAATAAGAGATAAATACAATTTGTGAAAACTTAGAAAGACAATGAGAAAGAAATAAAAAATATCTTAATAAATATTTGGTTTAATAATTTTTTTTTGTTTCTTTATTTGTCTAGAAATGTCTAGTTTGTTGTCTAATGTTTTTTTAGTCTTAATTTGTTGAAAATAGAAACGATTAATAAAGATGTTTTGTTTTGTTGGTGCAATTAATATAATCCAAGTGTATGAAAAATCTTTTGATTCGCTTCAAAAATTTAATGAAAATAACCAAATTGCATCAACTTTTTCAAAAATCGGAACTAAATTAAGACTAAAAAAAGCTAGATGACCAACTTTGTTAAGATTAAAGGTTGTGTTTTATAAAAAAAATAAAAAGTCACACAATTTAATTTCCATTAATTTTTAAAATATACTACATATAATTTAAAAAAAATTTAAAAATTTAAAAGATATATAGAATTTAAAATAATTTCAAAAATATAAATATAATTTAAAAAAATTTCAAAAACATACATATAATTTAAAAAAAAATTCAAAAATATTGGGGGGGCCATGGCCCCTCCCTGCACTATGAATGATCCGCCCCTGGTTGGATACATGTAAACAATATTCCAATGTTCAAGTAAGTTTATATGACATAGGTGGTTCAATTAAGTAAGAAAAAATTTCAAGATATCAATTTTAGCTGAAAATAAATCACATTGGCTTATTTTAGGAAAGTTTAGATCTGCTAATAAATGCTAATGAATGTCTTGTCGACAAACATATGTGTTATTACCGTGTTTAGGCTAACGTGAACATCACTCACCCATGACCGCTATGTTCCTGTCCAAGCTAAGCTAGGTATGTCGTTGTGGTACCAACTAAGATTATCTCACCCTAGTACAAGCCAAGATCATCTTGACCTTATATAACACAATATGTATTTTATTTAACATATGACTTAATGTGATCCATTCTATTAAATTGGTATTAACACTTAAGGTGACCACATGTCAATCCAAACTCTATTCTCCCTCTACCTCTTCTCCCATAATACAAACCACCACCCACCTAAACAACACCACCGCCACATCGACATCCACCACCTTCACCCTCACCTTTTCTTCCCCCTTCAACCTATAACCACCCCATCCACGCCCTCAGAATCCCTTTAGACCCCAACTTCACCCATGCCTCCATGCTTTCATAAAAGGTTATTGTCTTGTTCCCACCTTAATATATAAAAAAATCTCATCAGAATTGGCGAGAAATTTGTTGGTTATTTTATCAATAGATTTATCAACGAAAGAATCTATTGGTAAAAGGAATTGCATATTATTGAAATTTATCAACAGAATTGGTTATCGAATATATTATTGACAAAAATACCCATCGATAATACAAATTCTAATTTACTAATGAATCATATCGACAAGTAGAAATGACAAAATGAGTTTTTTTAAAATATGGGTTAAACTGAACCCAACTCACTTAAACCATGGGTTAAATGAGTTCGAATCAAGTTGAATGTGGGTTGACCCGTATCCTACCAACAACAACATTTTATTAATTTTTTTTTTACATTTTTTATAAGTTTTTTAGTGTAATTATTTATTACTTATAATTATATAGATTCACAATTTGATCATTTTAAATACTATAATGTTATTTAATAATGTTTGAATAGTTTTGATATTTAATTTATTTGTTTATCAAGTTATGTGTGTTGATATTTTAACTATTATATTTATAATAATATTTGAAGAATTTGATGAACCCTGGGATTCAACTATTATTAAAAATAAATCAATTCAATCTACATACATTGTTTTGCAATAAATAAATAAATAAATTACAAAAATAGAATATTTATAAGTAAGTTAACCCTTAACTCACCAATTTGTAGTAGATCGAGTTAGGTTACCAAATTTTTGGTACACAAAAAATGAGTAAGTTTGAATTGACTCTCTTTTAACTCAATCTATGATGAGTCAACTCATATCAACATGTTTTACCGATAAGTTAATTATAAATGAAAATATCCATCAATAACTTAAATTCTAAAATTTGTTGATAAATTTAACTTTATCCACAAATTTATTTTTGTCGATAAAATTTCATCAATAATTATAAAAAAAAAAAATTCACGAGAACGAATCGAAAAGAAAAAAATTACAGAATCTCATTGAATTAGGGATTAAAATACCAATCAAGTCGATCTTATTTAGTAGCTTTTATAAGCAAATGAAGAACCAAATTTCACATGCTGCGGACACTTTTTCAAAGCAAAATAAATTTAAATTTAGCAATATGACAATTGAAATATAAATAACGAAATATGTAATGTGTTGAATTTTGGTCACATGACAGGAAAGAAAAATATATGGTTTTTCAAACAGTTCTTTATAAAGTCAAGATTTTTTTTTTCAAAAAGAATAATAATTATAATTATACATTTACCAATTTGAAATAAAAATAATTAATTTTGAGGAAACTATAATACTGAAAGAAAGGTTTCACCTTTAAACTTACTTTGATTTTTCACTTTAAAAAGATTCTGTTGAGAAAGGATTAGACAAAGGCATAGGAAAGGTGAGAGGCAGTAGAAAATGAGGTATAATTCGAAGGGATATGCTGAGTCTATGAAGCCATAAATAACATTTCCAATAGCCATTCAGTCGTATACCTTCCCAGTTGCAGATGCATTGCAGGGTAACTTCTCCTTTGGCAGTTTCCAATACTATCTTAGACATATATATGCATAGTGTGCAACCTGCCAAAGAAGATTTGCCCAGTGATTCTTCTGCATGCTACTATATAATATCCTTTGTTCTTCTCTTAGGATCATTTTCTCTTTGCATTTTTCACTTAATTTTTTGTTAACTTACATTACCTATTTCTGCTGAATGATAATGTTTCAAGTATACTCAGAAAAAGAATACGATTTGAAAAATACTTTTATTATATTTAGCTAAATTTAATTTTTTATTGTTGGGAATGCAAATATGAATATAAGTCTCATTGTAAAATAAAAAAAGTTGAACAACATATAATTCATAAATCTATTATTTTAAAGTTTTAAATTAAAAGTAGTGTTAATTTTTTATGTATAGATAGATCATATCTCGTTTATGTTATATTTTATCTTTAGTAAGGTTGTCAAATTACAGCATTTTCTTGTAAACCCTCCAACCTGGTTTTTTTAATATTTCTTGTAGAATTGTGTGTGTTTTCTTCTTCTCAAAGCTTTGTTTTAGAATTTTTTTAAGAACTTTGGTTATCACTTTTCCTTTTTGTGCAATTCAAATGTAGCTATTTTAATTTTAAACCAATTTTAATGAAAAGGTATACATTTAAAATACATATGTGGACAATAAATTTATTATAAATAATATATAAAATATCAACAAATATACAAATACTATAATAAAATTAACATATTGCCTTAAATGCATCATCTTAAGTCTTTTTCCATTAACAATAATGTTATCACTACTACAAGAAAATTCTCAATTATATACCAATCTTAGAAACAAAAAATAATTAGTTATTGTAGTGATCAATTTAGATACTAATTTATAAAATTAAAAATTATTGGTTATTAAAATAATCATTATAATAAATAAAAATTATAATTGATAATTAATTTAGAAACTAACTCATCTTGGTATCCAAAATCTAGGTTGTTAATTTTTAGTGACCAATTTTCTTTTGTAGATAAAACCAAGATAACTAATTTTAAAGACCACTTTAATGATTAATTATAATTTTTTATTTATAAAATAACTATTTTTGTAGTCAATAACTTTTAATTTTGTAAATTGATTATTATAATTACTGATAATTATTGCTTACTAAAATTGGTCACAATTTATTTTTTATTTTTTGTATTGTATTAACATTTGAAGGAAGAAATATAACATGTTATATATATGCGACCTGGAATTACAAAAAATCTTTAATGAAAAATAAATAATTTGTGGATTAACCTCTGCTAACAAAATGCAATAACTAATATTTTTTAATAAAAAATAAATAAATAGTAGGTAAAGATATATATTTTACGAGGAAAAACAATGTAAGGCTTAAAAGTTTGTACAAATTACAAGTATAATTTAGAAGCTTTCATACTTTTATTATATATTATAAAATTTAATTGTCAACATTAAAACTAATTTCAGAAGTAATATATATATATATATATATATATATATATATATATATATATATATATATATAATCTTTTTAAAACAGTATTGTGTTATGAGAATAATCACTTATGTAAAAAAAAAAATTTAACGTTATTATATATATGGCTAATTCTATTCTCTGATTAAACTTAACATTTTATATTATATATGAGGCATGATTGAAAAGAAACACAACAAAACTCTTTAGATTGAACTCTTAAAAAAGAAGAGCTTTTATATCAAAAAATAGCATTTGGGAAAACAAGAAAAAGGATCAATAGAGACTGCTGCGTCCATTATTACGTTGAAAGGAGGAATATATACACAATGAAGAAAGAGAAATACATTCACAACTAAAGGATTCTAACAAAAATCACACTGAACTAAGAATAACAACACTAAGAGAAACATTATATGTTTTTCTTCTAATTAACATAATGATTTTTCCTGTCTGATAAAAAGACTTTGAATTGATAATTAAACTTGGGAATTCAGATCAATTATGGTAATTAAGAGTAAAAAGAAAAAAGAAAATGAAGTAAGAAAGGTTGAGCAAAAAGGAAATGGCAAGGAGAAGAATATAATGAAGGCATTGTTCGATAGGATATGCTGATTCTTTTGTTACCAGTTGTAAAAAACATTAATGGCAGTAGAAAGAAATTCGATTGCATGCATTACTAGACATGTCATGATAAATGCTTTTCATACATTCGCATTTTCTTCAATGATTCTCAGCAATTTCCTGATATTATTGCTTCTTTGGAAATTAGTTCATAATACATGAGATATTCAGAAATATTCATGATGTTTAACTCATTCAGAAGAATATATTAGTGTTCAGTGTGGTTCCAAACCACCGAATATTTTTAGACAAGAAAAGGCTTCCGTGTGTAAAACTTTACACAAATTTAGTTGTATTTTGCATGTTTGGGAATAACTTTCAAAACGCTCCAAAAAATACACTTGAGTCTGTTCAGTCAAAGGAAAGAGAAAGGTCGCCATTGGACTTCGATCCTTTCTGATTTTATTAGGTTCTGCTGAGAGCAAAAATGAGGTTAATGTTACAATTGCGTTACTCCAATTAACATAGCTTATTGTTTTTAAATGGTAGGTTAAATTTATTTTAAGATAATAATTCATATTTTATGTAAAAATTAAATAAAAGTTGTTAATAATTTAAGAAAATATATATTCTCCAACAAGCATGTGTTAACTAACATTCAAAGAAGAGGATATACCTTCGGATCTAGGAGAGGCATATATTTCTGAGCAAATGGCACCAGTAACCCTAAGAATTTACAATTAAAATAAAATATGAAAAGAACAAAAAAATAATAATAGTAAATAATAATGTAATTTTATTAAAAAAATTATAATATTTATCTCTCTTATTTTAGGGAAAAATAATATTTTTTTAAATAGAAAAAACAATTACAAAGAGAACATGAATGTTTTCTTTTTAGTTTTTCTCGCACATACCAAAATAATAGAAAGAAAAGCGATTTTGGTGTGCTGTTTACTAAGAAAACATTATACTCATATTTAATAATAATAATAAGAAGAAGAAAATTAAACACCAAAGTTGATTTTATCTAATATGAGACTATTTTCCTCACACATTCTCATTTGAAGATTTTTTTTTTTTTTATGGAATTAATCAAATTTCCATGTTTTATATTTTGTCATCATTTCATTATTTTGTATAGGTTATAGTACAATAGAATCCACACTACAAAAAATTATATTGTGATCGTCTTAATATGACAACGTTCAAAAAGATCGTTTTTTTATAATGTATCACGACAGTATAATTCGAAATTAATTACTAAAATACATATTATATCAGTTTTAATCATAATAATTATAATATGTTTCGATTATATATAAGTTTAAGAATTAAAGATTTAAAAAAACGATATAAAAACTATTAAAGAAATTATTACACATTAATGAAATGACATTTATATCAGACATAATTGATGTAAATATTAATAAATAAACTATGTTAAATATCATTTTCGTAATAGTGATAGAATATATCGTAATATAATTTTAAAACGGATATTCGCATTACATAATTTGTACGATAAGTTTAGGGTATAATAATTAAACCATTCTCTAACAAAAATTTAATTTTTATATTGTAAAACTTCAAATTTTAATTTTCATAATATTTTGTTTAAATTTTAATCCATGCGATATTTTGAATTAATAAGAATTTAATTTAAATATAAGATCTCATTTATTATAAAGGGCATAAATGATTTATCAAAAAATATAAAGGAGTTCCTATATTAAAAGTGGAACCATGAGTATCCTTTAACATAATGTTGAAATTTAGTGTTTTACATTGGTAGATAGTAAAGATAGTTGAAATTATTATGTTGAGTAAAATGAGTTTCGGAAAAGGGATGGTTGGAAGAGAAAGGAATAAAAGCGTATGAATGGCATTGTTCCATAGGATATACCCATTCTAGGAAGGCATAAATAATTTTGCCATCACCACCCATGCTCTATGTGCAATGTGTAGTAGCTTTTGTTGTTGGTGATGGATTACAGGGCAAGTTCTCTTTGGCAGGTATCACCACACACATTCAGCTATCTGCCAAAGGAGATTTGCCCAGCAATTCTCCTCCGATATTTACTTTAACATTGTCTAAAATTACACACTTACTTTATGCATCATCTTTATGTTTCATTTTTTTTTACCTTCTTGCAATATTTTTTCCTTCTTACAATTTTAAATATCACACACATAAAAAATATATATATATATATATATATATATATATATATATATATATATATATTGTTTGGATTTTAGTTAATGAAGTTAAGTTTGGTTGAACTTAACTTTTTTCCAACTTAAGTTTAATCGAATAATATCATTCAACAGAAAAGCATTCAATGATCGTAGTTGAATAATATATATTATGTTGTTTTGAATGCAATGCAATGATCGTCTTAGACATTAATTTTGACATTCAATGAAACATAAAATAAATTTATCAAATAAGTAAGTTCAACTTTCAAGGACTTCCTAATTGATGTTTGAAATCTCAAACATTAAAAAAAAAAATACTCCTAACCCATAGTCGTAAAGTATCATTTGACTATTCTACTCTATCGCCATATTTTTTGTTTTTTGTTTTTATAAAAGCAAAATCAGAATCAATGTACTTGATGATTAAAAAAAAGTTAACTTTGTTCTATATATTTGTTCACACCTAAGGAAAGAATAAGGAAAGAATGTGAATAGAAAAAGGAAAAACTCTCATACTATTTAGGATGAATTTTAGTAATTTTACATAGATAATAACTATTAAAATTATGTTTAATTTCATTATATTATTTTAGTCGTCAAATTCTTTTATCAATATCGGATATATATATATATATATATATATATATATATATATATATATATATATATATATATATATATATATTCTTTTAATTACATTTTTTTTCTTGTCGACAAGCTTCAACGCTTTAATAGTTTATTAGACAAATTGATTAGTAATTTATTATTATTGAATTCCACTAAACATGGTCCAGTAGGTCACTTGGGTCCAAAGATTAATTTTTTAAAATTTATATGTTGATACAATTTATTTGAATTTTTTTTAGGAAAATCAAGTTTATTTATAATATTTTATTGAATAATTTGATATGAATTATATTTTAAAAAAAATTCCTAAATTTATATTTTAAATATTTATTTTTGAACAATTTTATTTAATTATTTTAGAAAAATATATACAAATATTCACGATATAAAAGAAAAAAACTATGAATATGTTTTCATGGGTACCTAACATAAAGGAACGAATTTTTTCATGTCTTTCCTAAACAAACCCATGCATAACGAACAAAAAGAAAACGAAATAATATCATATATCAATTTATTCAAAGTTACTCAACCTCATTTTGCAACTCATATAAATTTGGAATTATAAATCTAATTAGCTTCTCTTGCTAGGTATCAGTTGAGCTTTAAAATATATTTATCCTTTTCTATTAGAATGTGTATATACAAGTTTAACTCCATGCATGCAAAATAATAGAAATGATCTCGTACTTTTAGAAGAAAAAAGCTCTTATTAAACTAATCTTCTTCTACTCTTGGTTACCTTTATTTTTGTAAAATCAAATTTAGAAAAAGGGGAATATATATATATATATATATGTATATATATATATATATATATATATATATATATATATATATATATATATATATATTATATATATTAATTATTCATCCTAGGATTATTATTTTAACCATTTTTAGAGAAGTTTATTAATTTAAATTGTTCGTTTGAAGTTTATTATTACCTTTTATTTTAATCATTTTTTCTTGTACTGGTATATGCTAGGGATTATCCTAGGAGAATTTCTTTGTTGTCTGTGCGACTGTCATAAAGTTCATCATTCAACAAACCTTACCAAAAGCTCACTACAGTTGGAAGCATCTGATGAATCATATGTGCCAAAAAATTGACTCTTGGTCAGTTTCATTATTTCATGTCCTTCGAAAGTCACAAGTTGAACAATCAAACTAATGAATTGATGCTTTTAGATTCCTCTTTCTCAAATCCATTGTTTTTAAAGGTCTGCTTCATTAACATTTTTTTCTCTCTACTCCATTTTACCTTAAACAGTGCACATTATTCACCTATGAATCACATCACCTGGGATTCTCTAGTGATAATAGAAAATGCCATCCACTCGACCGCATTACATTAAACCCTAATATCGTAAATTTTCGAAGACAAAAATATATTATTCTTTTGGGTTATAATATTTTGTAGATTTGTTTTTTACTAACAAATTTATAGTATATAAATAAGTATAAATATCTCTTATTTATATACAAATTAATTTAATAGGATTTAGTTAAATATAAAATTTAACTTTTTCAGATAATATCTTGTGAAATCTATAAAGATATTTATTATTTGTTAAGTTTATCTCATTATCCTCTTAATTTACTTATTAATGTTTAGTTCACGTTCAAACTATATCTATCTGGTGTATTAAAAAATTTATATATCAATTAGAAATAAAATAAATTTACAGTATAATAAATGAATACAAAATCTTAGACTTATAAATCATTGGTTTTATATAATTGAATCAATCTTAAAGTCACTTCTTAGAAAATGAAATGGGAACAGCACATAGTGAACGATATATCACAACCAAAAGTTTTGGATAATGATTTCATGGAAATCAAGCTAATTTGGCATTCTTTTATTGATAAGAGAAGGAATTGTCAACAAACGAACACAGCGGAGAGAAAAGTAAGGGAAAGCACATACCTCTGGATGTTCCTTCTCAACAAGCTTATTCTCTTTTTTCTTTCACCTTTCAATTATAAAGTTCTCAAAAGTTAAATACCTATATTATATATATGATACCACCCTTTCCACTCTTGTCTAGTTCTTAAAGTTTTATTCTGCAAGTAGTGAGTGACCTTTTAAAGTGTGAGGGGTTGCATAATGGAAGGGCAACCTTAAATAGTATCATACCTACATGCTTGTTTGTGTATCATAAAATTTCTCAGGACTAAGTTTTTAGGTTAAAGAATAAAGGTCTAGCCATTGATCGGAAAACTAACTGTTTAGATTGTATATTAAATACACGTTCGTGTGTATGATAAACCATGATCTTTTAACCAATGCAACCACTTCTTGAATTTCTGGCATGTTTTTCTAGATTTAGTGATGCTTCTCTTTTAAGATTTTCATGTGAAGATGTTCACTGGCAAGCCTTTTATTCTAGACCTTTTCTCTATCATTAACTCATAATTGAGCAGAAACAAATGTAAAATAAATGCACAACTAGAGCCTAGTTACAAGTTCCAAAGGTAATGATCAGAGAAGAAATGAGGGAAGAATATAGTAGAAGAAACTAAAAAACACTAAATCACAACAACACTTTTGCGGTTTTCTTGAAATAAGCTAATACTATAGTTTTTTTGAAACTTTTGCACAAATTTTTCTTTTATTTTAAAAACATTGAATTGTTCTCGATTTTTATATTATACATATATTTTTTAAAAGAAGTAACAATAATAATAAAATAATCATTAAAAAACAGAGGATGTAAATATGTCAATGTAATTTACTGGAACTAAAACGAGCTGACATGGATCAACACCAGATAAATCCAATCAATGCTTGAAAAGTGCTTGTTTGGTTTACAAGCAAAATGAATTTTACAAACCGGGGCACATAATGTTTAATTTAGGCACTCATTCATTCACTTTACACAGTGTAAAATCAATTCTACCGAAAACATTCAATAAATATATAGGGTCTTATTAGATGCTGCTGGATTTTCTGCATTATTAACAATTTGTATCACAGTGATACCTTTAGATATAATAATCTCTCATGAAGCTATATATATATATATATATATATATATATATATATATATATATATATATATATATATATATATATATATATATATTCCACATTAATGGGGTTTATTCTTCAAAGATGCACTTGAATTTTAGTGTATGAACCTTTTAGGTCTTGTTACCATAATGAATTAAACGCTAGCTTTTATGATGCAGTGTGAATTCAAAACATTTGAATGTGAAATAACGCGTCAAATTTATTTAAACTGGAATAATGGCGTTGAGATTTTGACATTTGAAGATTTCTAGAGTACTGTGACTAGAAAAAGTAGAAAAGTAATGCTCTCTAACAGAAGGTACATTAGTAGTGCAGAAAAAGGAAGCTTCTTTGCAACCTTCATCTCAGTATACTGCATAAGTATCTAATCTCTGATTTTTGCCATCATTCTCTCATTTCATGTGACTTAAAATTGAAAATCTGTCACATATTGAAAAGAAAACACTTAGTAACAAGAAATTAATTAAACTGATTTAGTAAACAAGAAGGGAATGAATTAAACACAGTCATATCATACTGTAACAACTACTACTACTACAAGAAAGTAACGCAGAAGAGAGAAAATAGGTAAAATAGAATGCGTGAGGTGAGTGAGAAACTGTGAAAAAATGGCAGGGCAAATCTCCTTTGGCAAACTAGAAGCATGCATTTTGAAGTCCTCTGCTTCTCTTGCCAAAAAGGAGTTTCGCCCTCTCATTCCTCAACAGCACCAAATTTGTGTGTGATGCATCATCATAAAATGGAAGGCTATTTATAGGTAGCTATGAGCACCTAACTTGGATATGCCACAGGTAAAGAATTAGGAGCAGGCAGCATATGCCAGCACAATTCCATTGCAAGGTTCTTGTTATTTACTGCTCCAACTCTTTCAACATCAATCCCTTTCAAAAACAAGGATTTGTGTATACCATGATTTACTAATCAATCAGATGCTTTGTCTACGTACGAATTGGTCTTCAACACTTTCTGTCATATACATGAAACCAACTTTCATTTCAGCCTAAACCCTAAACCCACCACCCACCCAAACCATAAATCAGAAGCTTCATTTATTTGAGATTTAAAATATGCATGCAGAAGTAGAACCCTTTTCATTTGGATTATTATAAGTCCATAACTGATAAATCAGAGTTATTAAATGATGTATTTATATAAGGATAAAGAATCAATAAACTGTTTGAATATGTACATCTTGATATTGAAGTATAAAATAGAATTTAGAAAGTGATTCAGTAAGTTTAAAATTATAAAGGCAATTAGATTACTATTATTATTTCGATTAAATTAAATACAAAAGGTGTCCATTATGGAGAATTCAAGAATTGATTGCTACTTGAAGCTGATGATTTTTGAAGGCAAAGTTAGACTTGTGAAAAAAGAAGGGGTGGTGCAGGTTGCATTGTGAAAAAATGGAAGTAGTTCTGGAATAGGTATTCACTACCAGCATATTCTTAACTAAATAGAAGACACTAGAAAAGGAATCAAGAAGAATTATGCCTTTGATATGGATGGCATTTTCTTTGTCATAGACTACCATTTCATTACTTGTTCTCGTGGTGTAGACATGTTCATTAAAAATTAAATGACTGTGAGTTATTCTGAGTGCTATATTCGGGAGGTCTTTGTGTGAATAGAGCAAAATATGAAGAAATGTTGAATCTTGGAGCAGCTATCGCGCAATTAATGAGGCACCTAACATGCACAGTATGAATCAATGTAGCAGCACGTTCTACTGAGAACCCTTGTAACTAGGTGGTTAGTCAGCAACTGAAGTTTGACTGTGATTTTGCTTCTTTTTTTTTTTCTTTCTTTTTTTTATTACAAAATCAGTCAAGATTCAGTTACCGAATTCTGAATTAGATTTTTATTTCTTTAAATTATTAATATAATATAATAATTATTTAAAAATTGAAATATATTTTTTTGATATAAAATATTACAATTAAAAATAAATAAATATAATAATTATTTACTAATATAAAAAATAATTAATTTAGAAATAATTGAAATATATTTCTTCAAATATAATATGATAAATATTGGAATTAAAATATGAATAAATGTAATAATGATTTAAAAATTATTAAAATATATTTGTTATCATAAATATTACATTAAAATACGCATAATGCAATAATTATTTTAAAAGATAATTAAAACATATTTACAATTGAAATCTGAAAAGAATGTAATAATTATCTAGTTTTGTGATGGACTAAAATATTTCACAATAATATTGATTTAATAATTATGAAAAAGGAAAAAAATAAAAATGATATGTAAAATATTTTAAAGTAAAAAAAATGTAAAATTTTGAAAATAAATTATTTCTATACATTTCTTAATACATGCATATAAAGAAAGAAGATGTCGGAGCAAGATAACCTTCTCCAATATAAAAAAACCAAAAGATAAATTAAATAATATAATTAAAAATTTAATGAAGATGATCAATGCGTGAAAATAATTAAACAACATAACTATAAGTTAATAAACATAATTGAATATTGAATAACATAAATAAATAAATAGAAAGTGTGCCTAAGTGATCAAGATACTAAATTAAATAAGTAAAATGGAATAGTTTGTAGTTAAAAATAAATTAAAATTAATAAAATCTGAACGTAACTATAGATAATTATATAAATAAAGGAAACCAGTGTATGATTAGAAATAAACTAAATGAAATAAATTAAATGGATAAGTATATAGCAGAATATAAAATGATGAAAATATTTATAAAAAAAGGAAAAGAATATTTAGTTTTAAATAAATAAGGCATTAATAAAACACATGAAATAAATTAAATGGATAAGTATATAGCAGAATATAAAATGATGAAAATATATATAAAAAAGGAAAAGAATATTTAGTTTTAAATAAATAAAGCATTAATAAAACACATGTTTTGGTGATATCTTAAATTTCTTAAAACACATGATGAAAATTTCTTAAATCATATCTATTTTTGTCTCTCTTTTTCTTTATCTTGTATTTTATCTCTCATTCGTGTTTTTTATATTTTCTTTTTCATTCCATCTATTTATAAGTAAAAATTTTCTTTTATTTTAATTTTTTTAAGTTATGATTTGTTAGTCATTGAATATAATGTTAATGTTAATCTTATCTTATCTTTTTAATTTTTTTTTCCTTTTTGATCTCTTATAAGGTTCGTTTAAATAATATTTTTTAATATATATATATATATATATTAATAGTTTTTTTTCTTATTTATTTTTATTTTAGTCACAATATTTTCTATAAAAATACTTGACGTCTTGGTACGAAATTTTTTTAGTGTCGTTGAATTCTGAAATTAATGATATTTGAATGGACAAAAGAAGAAAGGTTACATCATTTCAGAGATCTCTATTTTTGTAGCGAAATTTTAAGTAGGTCTTCTATTTTCATTTGACTCAATTGAGTCTTTATTTTTGAAAATTCGTTGCAATCAATTACTTTCCCTTAGTTGTACAGTAACGGTGTTAATTATGTGTCACTTGTCATCACGTGGTTTTTTTTATTTATTTTTATTTATTTTTATTTTTATTTTTATTTTTATTTTTATTTTTAAATTAAAATTGCCACATGTCAATCTGACATTGTGCCACGTGGTAGAGACAATGTGATTGGCAGTGGCAGTGCCATGTGTCACTGTTGGATGTGAAAATTCTCATTGTAGTCCCTCTATTTGTTATTTTGTCTTAATTTGGTCCCAAATTTTTTAAAATTGAATCAATTTCATCCCTATATCAAATTTAATTTTTATATAAATTTTACAATAATATTTTTATTATAGTTGATATTTTTAACAAAATTTAGTTTATTTAAATGTATATTTTGCATTGAACTTTATTTAAATATTGTTTCAAATATTTATATATAAATAATTTATAGACAAATGTTAGAGTTGATTTAAAAATAAAAACTTTATAAATTCAAATATAAAATTTTAAATATAAATTCTAACATTTATCTATAAATTATAGATATATAAATATTTAAAAAAAATTAAATAAATATCAATGCAAAATATACATTTAAATAAACTCAATTTTGTTAAAAATATCAACTATAATAAAAATAGCATTGTAAAATTTATATAAAAATTAAATTTGATATAGGGATGAAATTGATTCAATTTTAAAAAATTTGGGACCAAATTGAGACAAAATAACAAATATAGGACTACATTGAGACTTTTCACATCCAACAGTGACACGTGGCACTACCACTGCCACATCACATTGTCTCTGCCACATGGCACAATGTCAGATTGACACGTGGCAATTTTTTTTTAATTATAAAAAAAATTAAAAAAAATCAAAAAAATCATTGACACGTGGCACATAATTAACATCGTTACTGTACAACTAACGGAAAGAAACTGATTGCAACGAATTTTCAAAATTAGGGACTCAATTGAGTCAAATGAAAATGGAGGGACCACTTGAGATTTTGCTACAAAAATGAAGACCTCTGAAATGATCTAACCAAGAAGAAATAAGAGAGAGCCAAAACTTATAAAGAATGAGAGAATTGAGACTTACATATTTATTTATAAGGATAGAAAAAAATAATCACTTGAGTTCATCTATCACTCATGTTAGAAATTAGGTTCTAACATCAAAGTAAAAAAAGTTAGAAATCCCCTCTCAAATTCCTACCAAAGAGTAGGGTGTAAATTAACAAATTCCGAACGATTCAATTTAATCAATTAAATTGGGTTATTTAATGTAACAAATTAGAATTATGTTACATAATAAATTTATGAGTGTGAAAATTCGGTAAATAATTATTATTTTTATTTTACACTTTACAAGAAATTATTTATTATTTTCTTAAAATAACAATTATTTTTATATGTTTTTTATAGAAATGTCTTAAGAGTTATTTTTTCTTCTTTTTTCCTCCATTCATCAGCATTTTTTTTCATTCATTTCACTTTAATCTTAATAAATACAAATTTCTTTTGTATATTAACTTAGTAGCATTACAATATCATCATCTACTAATATAATATCATTTTACATAGAAAATAAAAACATATATGAAAAAGAATTGTGTATTATTGAATGTGTATGAAATGTTACAAAAAGTATAATATATACACACAAAACTAGTCTTTGAAATTATAAGTAAATGGGCCTAAAACATGTGTCTATGCTAATATTAGAATAATATTGCTTCTAGTCCACTAAGTTTGAAAAATCTTTTCTTAAGTCATTCAAAGTTAAAAGAAATCCAAGTTTAGTTTCTGTATGCTAAATTTAAAGAATTAAAATGTTATTTTAGGTATAGAACTTATTATTTAAGATGTAAATAACTATTCTCTATGCATATTTGTTCTTAACTATTGAATACTAAATTTGAGGTTGTTAACATTCTCAGCTTACAGCACATTGAATAAAACTCATGCTTAAATCATTCGTATTGATTGTGTTTTCCTTTTAAGTTTTTTTTTTCCTACTTAACAAATAATATATTTTGAAATATATTTTATACAACGGGGAAATGTACTTATTTGATGTAATTCATTAGTATTCCGGGTGTGCCTTATTTTACGTAATGTGCTGGCTTGCTTCTAAATTAGGATTATGATTGGAAATTAAATATTTCATTTTGACTAGGTCTTTAATCAATAGTGTTATGCTTGTTTAGCTTGAGCTTGAGAAATGAATTAACTTATACTTATTTCTTATATTTTAATATTATCTTTTTCTTCCTTTTGAAAATTGTTGTAAAGGAAATTGAAAAGTTCTCTTGGAAATACTTGTTCATAATGTCTTTCCATAAGATGAGAGGAGTAATTTATAATGTCTTTTGATACATAACTTAGATGTTACCTAAGTACATCATTATATGCATATTGAACTTGATATTTGTGCTTAATGATTTGGTAGGTGCATTGGAAAGGAAATGCAGGACAACTTAACATAAGTGGAACTTACTGCAAGTTGATTCAATGTCATTGACACACACCTACGAAGCACACATTCAATGGAATAAAGTGGTTTTTTTTCCTTTTTCATTTAGCTTCTTTAAATGCTTCTTGTGGTATGAACCTCTTTAGATGTGAAGAGAATTAAAGTGCTTTTGTTGTTCAAAAAATGTATAAAATGATAAGGGCTATTTGTTATTTGTATGAATTCTAAAAATGGTCAATATAGATTACATGACTTTTTTTTTTTTAGTGTTGAAAGTAAGTAGACTAATTTTGTTAATGTATTTATAAAATTAATATATATATATATATATATATATATATATATATATATGATGGTAGGGATTCTAGAATATGTTTATTATTATTTTTTTCATATTTAAGTTATCTAAAAAAATTTTGTAATTAAAGATTTTCATATGTAATTATCTATAAAGAATTTCATAAATATATTATTTACTTACGTTATTTACGAAATTTTTCGTAGATAATTCAAATATTTTTGATAATTTTTAACATTAAAATTTTGTAGATAAAATTTTCAATTAATTATCTACGAAATATTTTTTGTAGATAAAATTATTTATCGATAATTTATTTACAAAATTTTTTCATAAGTAATTCATTAATAATATCATATTATCTACAAATTATTATTAGCGTTTGATTATATATAGTGATTATGGGTTAAAAATGATTATTCTTTTAAGAAATTTCCGTCCTAAGTTCTTGTAAAAAACACTTCTAAACTAAATGCTGTCACGTTGAAAGTTCTAACGACTTAAAAAAAAAAAAAAGTTAAAACTTTAAGGAACGGATTTAATAAGAATCTTTGGTGAAAATACTAAATTGATACCCCTGTTTTTCTTTTCTTTTCTTTCTCTTGGTTTTGAGACTCGTTCAATAGCGTACTTTTGGTTGAGTATTGAATTTTCCATTTTAGAATACAGGTATTATAAGCGATGATTAGTTGATTCGATCTATGTTTTGTTTTGGTTTAAGTTGATCTAAAATTCATTTTTTTATTATATTATGATGAAGGACTAATCGCTGTTAAACGTGGTCATTTTTGTGACTTTTTCCTCTCTAAAGTAATAGAGATGAATTATTAGAATGAGTATGACATTGTCGTGAAGTGTATTCGTTTTCATATTGTCTAAACTTTTTAAAAGAAATTCTGCTGCCTAATTTATACCAAAGGAACCTTGCGAACTTAGTTTTGGAATATAAAAAATATTTTGAATTTGACTATCAATACGTGTCCGAAAGAATATTTTATTCACATAGATAAACACGTGAGAAGGCAACTAATGGTCAACACCACCAAATAATTATTTTATTCATTTTCAGAATCACACGTAGTTAGTGTTAACAAGAGAGAGGTATAGTACATAAAACGGTATCTTATACAATTAGGTACTTTACACGACATCAGTATTCCTACACTATACAACGTTTGAATTATTATCGTTAAAAACGATGCAACCGTATATCGATGTTTTTTTAGTACACTCCCTTATGACATCTGTTTTACTAACGGTCAACAGCGTTCTTTAAATTTATTTGGAAACACAAAATTAAGGGTGCTATTGTTGTTCACACGTGATCCGAGTAAAACTCACACTATCAGTTGACGTTTTTTGTTTCTCATAATGTTAAAGCTTTTAATATTGGTCTCGTGTATGTTATGTATACAAAAGAAAAAACCGCGTGTGGCTTAACTTATCACAAATCATTTACAACGCGGAAGTTAAATTCCTTGCTCCTTCTAAACCTACTAATCATACAACGGTAAAAACTGTAAAAAAAAAAAAAGGAGAAAAACATGCAAATAGAAGAAAATGCTGACCATTGACATAGACAATTAAAGTTTGTGTAATTTTGAAGCAACTACCAATAATTGGCGCAGTTAGAGCCACTAATTTTACTTGTAATGTTCAAACAACAATAGAAGAAAACCAGTAAAATGTCAGAATCTAGAGATAACAGGATAAACATTATTAGTTGATAAGTAACATGTTGTCGCATTGTAAACAATCCCACAAACCTTGTATCTAGCTTTATCTAGTAGCATCCATAATTCACTGTTCCACCTCAATCATCTCTTCCTTTTACTTCTTCATAGAACCACCTAATTCCGAACACCATTTCCCTTTCCACGGAATACTACTTTTCACTCGCCAAAATAAAAAATAATATTATATATCACACATGCAATGAAAAAGAAATCCCCAACCAACTTAATTCAAAACGTGCAAACAATTGGTATTAATTATTGTAATTAGAGGGTAACATGAAGGGCAATACGGTCATGAATTATGGTGTATATATATTGTAGATAGCCACCTGGCCTGTGTAAAATCACTCCCTCTACCACGCAATTTACAGAGGTTTTTTCCCTTCTGGTTTTCCTCCACAGCCGCCATGGAAACCAAGGCTGTTCTAGACCTCTTTGATTCTTGCTGGTTTCAGGTTAACATTTTGAAGGAAAATTCCAACCCTGACACATCAATTAGAAGTGGTAAAGAAAATCTAGAATATCAGAAAAAAGAAGAAAAAGAAGAAGAAGAAGAATTAGAACCAAAGCTTCCCTTGATCCGAACCAGCCACACCAGATCCATGAGTGACCAATCCATGACAAGCACAAGATTCAACCATGATTCTCTTTCTCCAGACTCTGTACTTCTTCCCCCGCCAAAGCTCCAAACCATTCTCTCAGGAAAAGAAGTCACTGACTCAGAACGTGAGAGTCCAACACAGGTTAGGCTCCGTGAGGTGTTGTGTCCTGAGAACAGAAAAAGTTGCAAAATTTCAGGCAATGGAACTGGGAAGAGGAGGGAGAGCAAGAGTTTGTCAGACCTTGAATTTGAGGAGCTAAAAGGGTTCATGGATCTGGGTTTTGTTTTCTTAGAGGAGGATAAAAACACAAGCTTGGCTTCAATTATTCCTGGGCTGCAAAGGCTAGGGAAGAAGGAAGAAGAAGGAGATTGTGATGAGTTAAATGTCCCAAGGCCTTACCTTTCTGAAGCATGGGAGGTTCAGGAATATGGTAGGAGAAAAAAAGAGAACCCCTTGGTGAATTGGAAAATACCTGCTTTGAACAACGAAACTGACATGAAAGATAGTCTCCGATGGTGGGCACACACAGTTGCTTCCACTGTCAGATGATGATGCTGCTGTTCATAATCCAAGTTTTATTGTTCACATCTTTCTATTCAATGTTCTTATTCTTTTGTCCATTTTTGTAAGTATTATTCACTTTTTATTTTTATTTTCTGGAATTTGGCATTCCATAGATTTATGGATACCTGTAAATTTATACGAAAAGAGAGAAATTTTATGCAGCATTTCAATTTATTGGCACAGTCCGAACTAATGTAGGTCCTTCATAAATTTTGCTGTGGTACTCATGGCAGGTCTGAATATTTGTTCTTTTTGCGAGTTAGATTAGTTGTGAACTTTGTTTTTGTCTTGCTTGTTTGGGTAAGGAATTGACAATGCAATTGGTAGGTACCAAACTTAAAAAATAGAGTTTTACATAACTGAATCATGAATTGGGTTCATAATGCAGCACTTTAAATATCAGAAACACTTTCCTATCTCAATATCACAGCTTTAGTGCAGCCTATGCACTGCACTGATGATTCTTACAAACTTTACAAATATATATTACATTAATTTTAAGAATAAAATGTGACTTAGTTACTTTAATTTTTTAGTTAAAATTAATTTATACTTTAAAACTGATAGTTGAGAAACTTCATCTCTTACCCAGCTAAACAAGTTCTATAAAGAAGAAAAAAACATTCATCATGAAAAACGATACGAAGACTAAAACATTATTTTTAAAATATGTTCATATAGATAAAAACAAATTGAGACTTAAATAATACTGTATCTTAAATTTAGCATACATTAATAACATATTAAATAATTTTTCACTAATATTAAATTTAATAAATATTATATGTGATACAAATTTTTAGAATAAGAAATATTTAGTTGAAATAAACTGTCTAGTAAAAAGTTATTTAATAATAAAAAAGTGGAAGAAATTAATATCTGCATGTGTAATTTGAATTTTGTCTCGTGACCATTGGCTTGACATACATATTTTGTGGAGCTACGAGCCTAAGGAGATATGCACGTGGAAAGTGCAATTGATGGATGAAGAATGCAAAATTTAGAAAATTTCGTATGCTTTAGGTGACATTTTTTTTTCGCCTTATTATGATAGTGTGGCATGTCAGGTTTATTTGCTTATTTTCTGTTATTTTCATCTTTAATCATCGAGAAGAATGACATGTATCTAACGGTCTAACACGTGAACATTGTCTTTTTATGTTTGTTTTTTTACCAAATAAATACAATATTTGAAAACAGTAAACTAAAATTCTAGAATTATGTTTTTTTTTAGATTTATGCTTTGATATGTTCTTCTCCATATCTGTTGTTGGTTTGCATGTTCCTTCATAGGTGTTATGTTCTTTGCGGGTAATGATTCTCTTATAAATAGCGTAATGCTTCCTACTCCTTTTAACTAGTGGCGGGTCAATTAGGAAATTATTTTGGACGTCAAAATAGATATAAATTTTTTTTTGAAATTGTGAAACATGTTAAAGATCATTAAATATATTTTTTATCTTTTAACTTACACACAATATTAAAAAAAAAAATTCCAAACTTTGATATAATTTGATTATCAAACTTGAAAAGTAAACAGATATAGTCTTCTAATTAACCCAACTACACGTTTACGTGCCAAATTATATGTTAGATTGATGGTTTAAACTGTTTAACCATTTAACATTTTTTTCAGCTCAAATGTTTACTAAGAATGTTGTGAGAACCCAAAATCATATCTCTTTCTCTCTTAGAAAGTCCATTTTCCTCTCTAGTCCTATTTCTCTCCAAAATCCGTTTTTTCTACCATAAATTTCTGATTCAATTATAATTCATTTGAAGATTCACTACTACTAAAATAATCTACACGAAGAGTCCTACCAAAACTCTCATTCAATATCTCTTAACGGTGAGTTTGAAATTTTGCTCATTCTCTATATACAAAAATTTGTTTTCTCCTACATGCAAGCTCCTTTTCTCTTTACATGTTGCTTCCATTCGTCCTTAATAAGATTTCCTTTGGTTAAGACCTTAATGTTGTGTTTTGATAAACATTTGAGTCTTTTGTTGTGTAGATAGAGTGTTTTAACATGTGGAACTATTTATGGATAACAGTGTTAGCTTAAGACTATAAGGTAAGAGAAACTATTTTTCTTTGTAAATTTAGTGTTTTATTGTTGAAGTATAAAGTAGCGATTTGATTTTTGTGTGTAAATGTTGTTAAAGCTTAAGAAATTTTCCAAGAGAAACAAAACTATAATGAATGATGTCTACAATGATGATTTTCTTTTGCGTAGAGGAAGTTAAAACTGTTGTGAGAGAAAGAGAATTTGATTTGTGCTTTGTGATTATTAAATGTGGATGAAATTGCTAGATGACATAAATTGATTTGTGGTTGCTACTATCGGGGTTATGAAATTTGTAGGAATAGATGTTGGAAAAGTTGTTATATAGAAATTTTGGGAAATGAGTATGATTTCTATAAATTGTATGATTAAGTGGTTCCTTTGGGTTTGTTTCCTTGAATAACTTTGATGCAGTAAGGTGATTTTACTTATGACTTTTATCTTGTATAAAAAAAGGAGTTATATCTTGCTAAATGATTTTTCTTGTGTGTTTCCTGTTGTAATATTATATATTTTTCAATTTTTTAATTTTGTATTTCATAAAATTATAATATTTATTAGTTTTAAGGATAATTCTAGGTTAATGTAGTAGCAAATCCTTTAGAGAGATCATTATGGTAGTTTACAAATAATGTATTATGTGATGAGATTTAAGCGGAATAACCATACAAGATGACTATCACATCATATAAGTAACAAAAAAATATATGGTTGACAAAGACTCAATTGAAAAGTTTTGAAATTTTAAAGACTCGGTGTACCACAAAAAATGAATACGAACTCCACCGAAAGTTCCCAAACTTATAGTATCCAAACTATAATTAAGTCATCTTTTTATAATATAAGTATGATAGAGTATAATATGAATAAAATTAGTGAACCCATATTCTATACACAACATTTCTATACACATGCGTTTCTTTGCATGTGTTTTACTGGATAATGAAAACCAATTTCACATGAAATTTAATTTTTTATATTATTATATCATTTGTTTACAAATAATTTATAATTATTGTTTTATTTTGTTTATTTTTCGAATAAAATGTGATATATAATTGAAAAGTATTATTATATTGAAAAGTATTTTTCATTGGTTTGTTACATATGAGCATTGAATGAGTTTTTAATTTATTAACATACTAACATACACACACACGTAAGTTAATAGATTTAAGTGTTTACTTCCAAGAGATAAGAAACATAAATAAAAACTTAAATATAAAAGAAATAAAATTAAAAGCACATATTCATAAAAATATAAAAATTGTGCAAGTTGCAAAGTGAAATAATATTAACCGATAACTAATAAGGTTAGCAACAGAACATTTTATTTTAGAGAACAAAATATGAAATCTAAATTGAGCATCAAACCAACATTTTAAAATATGTAAGTAAATTAAAATTATAAAAGAATAAAGCATTTAGTGTTGATTTATCTGAATCTGATAAAATCAATGGAAATTAGTTTAAAAAAATGCATTTGTCCCCTGTAAACTCAAACATTTTTCCTTTTATGTGCAAATAGAAACAAAAGAGTCGCTTATGTTCTATAGTAATCATTCTGTCATACATATGCCTATTTTAATTCTGTTGATATTATGTCATTGGTTTAATAAATAAAATATATCATTTTAATAAGATTACTTTACTTGACTCCCTTCATTTTGCACATTCTTATTTTCATGTGAGTCTTGTGTCTGCAGAATTTATGCACGCATCTAAATAGGAGAGCTGAAGATAAATCTCTCCTCATACATGGGGCATAACACCATAATTTGACTTTTTCTTGTTAAAAACGTGTGTACAGTTTAATTCCCTTAAGATTTCCATGACAGCCTGTAAAGAAGTGTATTAAAAACGTTTTTCATATTAAAAAATCCAAAAAGAATATCAAACTCTTTTAAATATGTTTTAAAATTAAAAGTATACAAGAATTGACATCAGAAAAAGATGACAATTAATACGCAAATCACTGCAACCTTCTTCTAATCTTTTAAATCGAACTATCTTAGTAAAATCCAAGTAAGAGGAGATTTAGATAATGCTAATACCAGAGACAGGCTTTGAGGCGTAGCTGCTACTAGAAAATGAACCATGCATATATCTATAACATCTATCATCCATGCCATGAATGACCATGGATTCAAGAGCCCTTGCTAGGCTCTTGAGAATGTCAGAACATAAAAAATCCATCAAGATCAGAACTTCTACACATAATGATACAGAATTTTTGAGCAAATACTGCATGAACTTCATAAATGCTACAACTGCATCTTCTCTTTTAAATCTCCAAGCGGGCCATAGCTTTTTTCTTTTACTTCCTCCTTGCTACAAGAGCAGTTGCCAGTGTTGAAGTTTTGGCCACATTTCAAGCACATGCCTTTGCACCCAGGATCACATACTGAATTCATGGTAATCTCAAGATGCACCCTGTCCCTTATGTTCTTTGAAATGTCAATTTGATTCTCTTGTGAAGGAAAATATAATTGGTCCTCCAAATCAATAAGTGCATCGTCATCATCGTCATCCTTACCACCGTTTGTAAGTTTTTCTTCCCCAAAAATAATGCCCATATCAATAGTCTCTGGTTCTTCAATGGGTTCGTCAGTGAGTAAAAGTGAGAACTCAGAGAATATGCTCTCAGCAGATGGCATGCAACACCTTCAATAGAAAATCACATGGAAATAAGAAATTCTATGTTGCGGAAGTAATGCATTGTTGAACATGACAGGGGCATACTCGGTATGACCTTTTTTCCTTTTTCTTTTTTACTTTCACATGGACATGACAAATATTTTTTTTTTCTGGCCTACATTTTGGTTTCTTCAACAAGTCATTGAATGAAAGTATTATATTTACACTATTTGATACCTCATATATTGATGAAACACTAAAATAATTATCCAGAAAGATACTCGATAACTAAGTCAGGTGAACGCAATATAAAATGGTACTTGCGATGAACGGCATCCAGACAGCTAAAGGAATTAACCTGTTAGCAGCTACTGTAAACTTATGACATATCATGTTACTTCAGCTACCCAAGAATCTTCCATGTTACACCTAATGGAGCATTGGTGTGAGATTTAATCAATGGAGATGAATAATGCAAAACAACTACGTAACAAGCAATTATTCTTCAAAAAACAAGCCAGTCATAGCATATCACTTCAAAATTAGGTGACAGAGGTCAACCTATTGTCGAAGGAATATCAACAACAATTACACATTTACCACTTCTGGCATGCAAGGAGGGGGTGATAATATTGGAAATAAAGCATTTGTATCGAACTGGAAATTCAGAAGGTTTTGGGATAAGCATATAAATATAGTTAGTTACTCTACATCTTGGAAGCAGATGTGCTAGTAGTTCATTCTAGATAATAGTACAGTTCAATGAAGAGAATAGAAGGTAGAACAAAAAGTTCTAAGTCAAGTTCAAATTCAAGTTGAATGCAGTTACATTTCAGTGAAAGCATCTGGTTTGATTCAGTGAAGGACAGAGTGGTATGGAAGTTAGAAAGTAATCAATTTCAGGATTTAAAGCTTCCAATGTTATATCTAAAAAGTTTGAAGAGGATGTTTATGACCATCCAATTTAAATGATGCACAAATGAGCATGACCAATATTGAACGGTGTGAAGAGGAAGTTGATAACTAATATCCATGTCAGCAAAGTCTGTAACATCAAATTTTATACCAAAGTAATTTAAACCCATTAGCTAATTGAAACTTCTGGATTTTCCTCAGTAAGACCTCTGCACTTCACTCCACCACGGACCACAATAAAAATGGGGCGAATTACACTCACACTCCCTAATCTTTAAATTAATTTCAATT
>Ga0214542_1004981_pt1 | contig 25735 bp, 28 predicted proteins | sample CNSS1metaG_FD_160096 | JGI IMG/M metagenome (GOLD analysis project Ga0214542, IMG submission 160096) | Root nodule microbial communities from cowpea collected in UCLA plant growth center, Los Angeles, California, USA - CNSS1 | ecosystem: Host-associated > Plants > Roots > Nodule | place: USA...
ATGTGCGTATTTGCTTGAGGTAAAGTGATTTATGTTTTTTAATGTTGTTTACATATGGTTTTCATTTTTCATAAATTGATTTTAGTTTTTATTTATGTTTTCAGTTATGGTCATTTGATCATTTGGTTGTTTGCTAGTCAACGTTCAAGTGTAAGATGAACTTGTTCCCACGATTGTTGTATTGGATGAATGTGAGCATGGGTGACAAGGTCATGAAGACTGCGTTTGATTACGACATGGTGTGGACGTGTTTAACTATATTAGTTATGTTTGAAATCTGTAAGTTTTTATTGAAGTCACACATGTGTTTTTTTCTATAGGCTATTGTTGATGCGGCGGTGTCAAAGGAAGAACTTGATCATGCTATTGTAAGAGAGACATTTGAACAATTTGGCACTGAATACAAAACCCAAGATTTGAAGGACAAGGAAGAGGTTGAGCATTTACTAGAAGATCATGAAGCAGAGATAGTTGATTTGGAACAATCTATGTCTGCATTGGATGACTTGGTTACAAAATGGAAGGGTCAACAGCCAAAGGATGAGGTTCGAGATGAAGTTGGTGATGATGTTTTCAATGATCCACGTGATGATGTAATGAGTGATGAAAAAGATGATGATGCACAACAGAGCAATATGTATGATCGTGTGAAGGCCCGACCTCGGATGCGGTTCAAGAGTGTTGCCACAAAAACACCATATTCTGTTTATGGAAAGAAGAAGTTGAAATCACTACAAATTGGTTGATGTTGTTAAGTTGAAAACACCATTGCTATTTTATTTTGAGTTATTTATGAATGTTTGTTATGGGTGGTATGTATGGATGGAAATGATGGACGAAATTGATGGTATGGTGGGTGTTATTTTGGAAAACCATTTGTGTATGTACCAATGTATTTATTAATTTGATGATCGAAATATGGTAATGAAGTGCCGTGATATGTCCCCTTTTGTCCCCATTAAATTATTTGAGGAGCCACATATGGATTGATTTTACAGGACAAAGTCTGTGCATGATTCTGTTATCTGTTTTTGTTGTGAAAAATGTATGTTGCAGGTTTTTAGATGTTTCCCTTTTTTTTTGCTCAACAGTAATATTTTTTTGTTTGTTGTGGGTGGTAGAACCAAATTATTTAACAGAAGACCCCACTTAATTTCCCTTCACTCCCCATTTTGCTGTGAGATAAAAAATATGTAATAGAAGTCCTCACTTAACCTACTGGGGAATTATATTTTGGAGGCAAGGAATTATGAACCATATGAAGTTGAGTTTGAGCAGTTTGTGGTAGGCATGTATTTGTCATTGCTTAAGCAGGTTGGGGCTGTGAACCACAATGTCGAACGTAAGTCCCCAGTAAATTGTTTTGTAGTCCCCGGTTTTGACCCATTTATAAAATTTTGTAATTTCAATTGGATGAAGTTGAGTTTGAGCAGTTTGGGGTTGACATGTATTTGTTATTGCTTAAGCAGGTTGGGGCTGTGTACCAAAATGTTGAGCCTAATTCCCCACAAAATTGTTTTTTAGTCGCCAGTTTTGACCCATTTATGAAAGTGTGTAATTTGAATCGGTTATAAAAAGTGTTTGTGTGAACCAAAAAATGTAACAGCACTACCCACTTATGTTAGGTCCAGTCCCCACTTGTTAACGTTATTATGAGTTTAAAATGGATGCTTTTGCAGACCAAATGTAATTGTAATTTCGAAATTCAATTCGTTATACCAAATTATTTAACATCAAAAGGTTATCAAAACTTCGAAATTTCAATTGGTTATAAGAAGTGGAAGTGTGAACCAAAATATGTAACATGACTCCCCACTCGTTTTAGTTGCAGTCCCCACTTTATAAGGTAATTGATAGTTTAAAGAACATTTTTTTTTCGTAGAAAATAAAATTGTTATTGGAAATTTCAATTGGTCATAATAAATAGGAAATTTTAATTGCTTAACAAAACTTAGAAATTTCATATGGTTATAAAAACTAGTTCTGTGAACCAGAATATATAACAGCACTCCCCAATTGGGGTAGTTCTACTCCTCACTTTGTAACGTAATTGATAGTTTAAAGAACATGTTGTTTCCTACGAAAAAAAAATTCTTATTAAAATTGTTATTTGAATTTTCAATTGGTCATAAAAAAAATTGTAATTGCTTAACAAAATTTAAAAATTTCAGATGGTTATAAATACTGATTATATGAACCAGAATATATAACAGCACTCCCCAATTGGGGTAGTTATACTCCCCACTATGTAACGTAATTGATAGTTTAAAGAACATGTTTCCTAGGAAAAATAATTTGTTATTAAAATTGTTATTCGAAATTTCAATTGGTCATAATAAAAAAAAATTTAATACGTTAACAAAACTTAAAAATTTCAGGTGGTTATAAAAACTAGTTCTGCGAACCAGAATATATAACAACACTCCCCAATTGCAGTACTTCTACTCCCCAATTTGTAACGTAATTGATAGTTTAAAGAACATTTTATTTCCTAGCAAAAAAAATTGTTATTAAAACTGTTATTCGAAATTATTCGAAATTTCAATTGGTCATAATAAAAAAAAATTAATAAGTTAACAAAACTTAGAAATTTCAGGTGGTTATAAAAACTGGTTTTGTGAACCAGAATATATAACAGCACTCCCCAATTGGGGTGCTTCTACTCCCCACTTTGTAACGTAATTGATAGTTTAAAGAACATTTTATTTCCTTGCAAAAAAAATTGTTATTAAAATTGTTATTCGAAATTTCAATTGGTCATAATAAAAATAAAAATTTTAATTGCTTAACAAAACTTTCAAATTTAAGATGGTTATAAAAACTGGTACTGTGAACCAGAATATATAACAGCACTCCCCAATTGGGGTAGTTGTACTCCCCACTTGATAACGTAATTGATGGTTCTACTACCCCCTTTAAAGTTCATCTTTCTGACCAGCAAATAAATTTTTATTAGTTTGACAGTGTTCATTGCTTGAGAACACAAACAGTGTTCGAAATTTCAATTGGTCATAATAAAAATAAAAATTTTAATTGCTTAACAAAACTTTCAAATTTAAGATGGTTATAAAAACTGGTACTGTGAACCAGAATATATAACAACACTCCCCAATTGGGGTAGTTGTACTCCCCACTTGATAACGTAATTGATGGTTCTACTACCCCCTTTAAAGTTCATCTTTCTGACCAGCAAATAAATTTTTATTAGTTTGACAGTGTTCATTGCTTGAGAACACAAACAGTGGGAAACGAAAACCAAAATATTCATGACCACTCCACATGAACTTATTCTTGACGCCTCAGTTGGAACATAAATTGTGGTACTGATGTTATTTATCTTTTCCTCCTAATTCATGATTGCCCACATCCTAATGATGTTGCACATAATGTATTGCTCATATAAGTATCTAATAATTCATTAGTTTCCGCACATTCAAACATGAAACACATCTTAATTAAATAAATGAGGCCGAAGTCCGAAGTTACCAAAAAGTAACAAAATGACACAATTTATTTAAATTTTTTTAACGAGAACATAAACACACAAAAGACTTGTAAAAACATCTTTCTGGATGTAATAACATAATACTAAATCTATGGACTTTGCAACATCACAGTAGCACCCATTAATGTAAACCTCAACTATAGGTTATTTTTGAACATGGTCTACCTCAAACACCAATCTGTCTCCCTCCTTCAACCTATTTTCAGCACAAAACTGCCTCCATCCTTGTCCAAACTTTGTTGATTTGTTCTTTTGCGACACAAGCAGTTTGCATTCAACTCCACTTCTCCGTGCAACTAGATATATCACATTCATTTCAAGGCTCTTGATGACGTCAGCAAAATCAACATTCAAGTCCTGTTGAGATAACCAACAATAACGTGACCAAAACTATTTTCAATTCATGGCTATTAATAGTTTTTAATAGGATTGACAAGAGAAAAAGAATAATTACCAGGTTACTTGCTTTTGCTTGAGATTTAGTCAACGTCACCGCAAAAAGTGTTGTTCCAGGGTCCACCGTTGCTCTGTCTAAGAATGCCTCCATATTCTCTGGTGTGCATTCGCCAATAAAAACTGTTATTTGGAAATTACAGTTGCCCACTTAACGAAATTGGACATATGAGTCCCATATCTGTGTGGTGTATGTCTTTTCCAGGTCTTTCCACCCATCAGTTAATTTTGGATTCATTTTATCCATGTTATAGGATACTACAAATCGATTTTCGAAGCTATCAAGCAAAGTCCATTGGTGGGTCAGTTCCTTTTCAAATGCCGCAGCAAAATGTTGATCCACATGAGCAAACAACTAGATGGAAAGTGAAAAACCTAATATGTCAAATAGTGTAAATTTTTGTAAACACAGTGTCAAATTAAAGGGTAGCACACACCTGGTCATGTATGTTAATCGTGGTGAAGGTCCACAACACTTTGGTTCCAATAGGAGGTGCATCACGAACATTAATTTGGCCTTCACTACAGGAACTAGTTGATTCCATAATATTGGGTTGGTCGTGATGTTTGCATTCTTTGTTAGGCTATTTCAGAGATGAGGGAGGGTGTATGGCACAAAATATGACATTAAAGGCAATAAATAACGATGGTTGAGGACAGGTGGACAAAGGAGACGGATTGGTGGGTGTCGCAGTAGTAGGTTTGAAGGGTCAATAAAAATTTAATATTAGACAGTGGTAGTTGAACATTGGGTTCCCCCACAACAATGTCTTAAACGTGCCCATTTAGTGCGTGGCAGCAATGTTAATATTGCCACTCAATTAGTAGCCGTTAAGGTAATGACAATGGTAACTGACAATAATTCATTTAATGCATACTCAAATTGAATTAAGAAAATTAATTAGTCATGTAATTGGAATATTTATACACGAAACGTTGAACGAAATAATATTTCATTAAATGCATTAACCATTACAATATGAAACCACCATCCATTTACACACATGTCATTCACAAACAAGAAGACTTCAGTCATATTATGTTTGTGTATTTCATTTGGGGCAAAAGTTATCTGGTAATAAAGATAACCTATGGCAGGTGCATTTCCAAAATGAACTATCTATGTATAACAAAATAGTGATATTAGTTTGGCGACAAAAACATTATTTTACCACCACATTGTATTTGTACGTCACCTTGGTGTTCCTACCTCAACTTGTTTTCAAATGTGGGTTGTTGTAGACATTTGAGTGTTTCCAAAATCAAACTCCACAGATGTCAACAAAGACATAAATCCACTATTAGGAATGTGTGGGTTCAGTAACGGTTGGCATTCAAAGGACACATGTTGATGGTCTGATGCTGCACCAAAGTAGGATGTGTCCTATAAAAAATACAACAAACAGTTACTTGCAATGCTTAATGAAATCATAATTTATTGACTTTTTATAACATAAAAGGTGTTGACCATTAAAGTTCTTGAAGCTTTGTTTTTATACGCGTTTGTTCTCTTTCTCTTACATATTTTCTCAACAGTTGACTGTATCCTGTTTGAACATGGTCTTCCCTTCCTCTTAACATGAATTAGGCTTAGAACTGTTCTACTGTTGGTTGTAGATGGAGTAACATGATTACTGGTTAGGCACCCACCCCCGTTTGGTACTACACATTCGATTGGTTTGGTTGGGACCCCTAATGACTTTGCTATGAGGTGCAGTTCATCACACAACTGTTTTGTTTCATTCTTAGAGTCACAAGCAACCTCAGCTATATCATAAAAAGTCTTGCACAATACTTGGTACCTTTGCATTCGTGGGTCGTCAATACTTCTATTGTAACTCGCATTTATAAGACTGTGTCTCCTTTGCACATTTTTAAACCAATGCCGGAGAACATACTTCTCTGCAACACATTCAATGTCTTCTTGTCCCAGGATCAAGAAGCTGTGACGATACAATATGCCTCGAAACTCAAACAACAAACAACTGCATTCAATATTTGTTGTAATCGAGTCGAGTTTCAAATTGTGCATTCTGTGGTTTTTCTACCCATTCCACATCCACTCTTCCTTGGCCATATACTTCCAAGCAGTTTCATCTTTTGATACACTCTTCATGAAGCAATTCATCTTACCCCTGAATTCGTTTTGAATCTCACTAAATTTGGCGTGTGTGTATTCTAATTGAAATTGTCTTTCAATTGGTGATTGAGATCCACATGCAACAGTTGTATTCACAGATGTGAAGTCCGCTTCAAACTCCTTTTCTGCCTTTTGCCTTAATGCATTGTCGTACTGTACCACAAATTGTTGCAAGGTTGTGCTAGAATTGATGAATCCATCAAAAAATGCATTCATGTCTTCACTCCTTTGTGTAGTTGACATTCCAGCCCAGAAATGACATTTCAAATAGTAAGGAACCCAACGATGTCTCTCATCATACAACGTAGACAACCATTCATTTGCATTCAAGTCATTAACACAGATGGAATCGTACACAAGTTTCTTCAATTCCGTCTTTATAGGTTTGTAGTTCGTATACCCTTGCAATTTCTCAAGCACCTTTTTCATGATGTGCCACAAGCACCACCTATGTTTTGTGTTAGAAAATACCACTTTAATTGCATTCATCATTGCCTTACACTGGTCAGTTACGATACCATCAGGTTCGACGTTGAACATGCATTGACGCCAACACTCAAAAAGCCAGACAAACGTACTTGTGTCCTCACAAGAAACAAGACCGCAACCTAACAAGATTGATTGCCCATGATGATTGACTCCCACAAAAGGCGCAAATGACATGTTGTATTTGTTTGTTAAGTAGGTAGTGTCAAATGACACCACATCGCCAAAATCTTGACATGTCGCTCGACTCTTTGCATTGGCCCAAAAAACATTGCATATTCTGTTATTTTCGTCCATGTCTATATCGAAAAAGAAGTCATTGTTCAATTCTCTCATTTGTGAGAAATGTCGAAGCAACGTTTGTCCATCCCCATCCTTGCACAATGACCTTCTTTGTTTACCAATGTAGTTGCGAACATCCCGCTCAATGAAGGTTATGTTATCATATCCACCGGCCTCACAAACCAATGATCGAAAACTTTTGTTGATCCTAACATCAGCTTCGTCGTTGATGTCAACTGTTTGCCTAACATGCATGTTTACTTTACAGTTGCCACGTATTAGCCTTGACTTTTGTGGACTAATGTCATGACTATGATCAGTGACAACACTCCTTATGTACCATTTCCCTTCCTTTTTCCCAACAGTTATACCTGCTTTGCACTGTTTTTTTTACTTGGCATGGTCTTCAATTCTGGGGAATGGCAGAAACGTAATTTCCTTCATGCGAACATACTAACTTGATGTAGTTGATTTCATTATCTACACCACGTAGTGAACTTCTGATCCTAACACCAAAGCCACTGTGTATAGCAAAATTTCTGTAAAAAACTTTCACAGCGTCCAATGTCTCAAAACACATGGACTTTTGGAACAATGTCATCTTCATCAACGTTATGTGCATTGTCACTATTAATTTGTTCATTGAATTCATGCGACGCTTCGACAGGAATGTCTTCACCCAAGCAAATATCATCAAGTGACAGAAAGGAATCCATTACTCTCGTTATTTGGTTAATAGGATAGTTGCGAATGACATTAGATCATATATTCAATATTTCATACAAAGACAAATACTTGGTGGCCATGTATCACATTCAACATTGATTCAAACCCTAGGTAACATACAACGTAAACATCACTCTAATGTTTTAACACAACAACCCAATGCAAGCAACCTTGTTCATTAATTCGGACATGAAAAATTTTTTTGGTCGGAATAATTTTTTTTTTAACTTATATTACCCACTTACTTGGAAATGAAGTTGACGATCTTTAATGAGGAGGAGTGTTCAGCTCCAAACAGCATTCAACGAGGGCTACCAACCTGTGTGCCTTTAATGTCCAAGCTGCTGCCATAACTCTGCATTAACTTGTGTAGTTAAAGGGGTTGGAGAAAAGTTAAAGGGTTGGCGATGAAACAGGAAACAAAACATGAATGACCATTAAACTTACTGAAGAAGCAAAACAAGGGTATTATGGACATATCACCTTTAAATACTTTTTCTATATAATGGACCCCGCGACACACTTCGTATGAGACCAAAAAAAGTTTGTTACTTTGTTGGGTTGAGCTGGTACATAACAGGTAAGTGATGAACTCTTTCATTTCTGCATTTTAGTGGTACATCATTAATTTTAGGCAAATGGTTTTCAATTGTCTAGTGCAATTCTTAATTAAATCATGTCAAAATTTAATGTTTCTCAGTGGCAATGGAACCGTGGAAGGGGCTTGATGTAGAAGAAGAAGATTTGGCATCTTTCCTTAAAAAATGTAATACATCAACTACACTTATTCCAGAGCCTGCAAGAAATGTCCAGGCAGCCATCATTAACCGTGGTTCAGAAGACGCACAAAGCACCCAAGAATTTGCACAGTCTATTGTTGTTGCAACTTATGAACGGGATTTCAAATAAAATGCATGGTTATGGGCAGAGAAATTCATAAAGTTCCATGGTACATATGCTTTAATCAACATTAATTTGTTGTCATTATGAATATGGCCGAAACACTGATTACAGTTTACATTGACAGGGCTGGTTAAGGACAGAGACATTAACAATACTGCACACTTAGGAAGTTGTAACAGAACTGGTATACTTCCTTTCGTAGCATGCATTGTGAAACAGTGCAACCCAAATGGCCTATGCGATATGCAGATATGTGTGAAGGTATCACTCTTGAACACAAATAATATGTATTCGAACCAAATTGTTCAACTGATTTATGCATTGACAAGAACAGGTTCCTACTGGCACCGTTTGGGGAAGTGTGCACCAAAAAGTACTTGTTCATCCAGAATATGGGAGAGATCTTACTATTGGAGCAGTTTTACTTTTGAACACCGTAAGTCAAGTTTGCATCACACACATTTTATAATGCCATTTTTAACATCAAATTATTATGCGTTAAATTCTTGTGATAGTAATGTTCTTTAGTTGTTCATAGCAGGTTGCGACTTTCGGTCATAGACATAAAATTTGCTACCTAAACATCATTGTCCGCAACATTGTCAAGGTACTCTCCCCAATTTGAAAGAACTTCATCTTACTTCTATTAAATGCTTACGTTTCCTCACAACTTTAGTCATTAATATGGAAAAACCCCTTTTTGAAAGCTAGATCTTCAAAGCGGACATTTGTGAACTGACGGATGAACTAGTCCAAGCCACAATCAAGCCTATCATTGAGCCCCATCCATCACTTGATCCCAAAGTTCAGGACATACTAAAAAAATTTGTCAATCCGTCCACTCAGTCTGTTGCTCACATTGGGGAGACCTCCTCCAACACTGAACCTCCCCAAAATGTGGAAGATTAAATGTCAAAAATGGGGTTATATTATTTAAGATGTCTTTAGGTTGTTGTTTAGATGTTCTTAAGTGCATTTTGTTTTGACGTTTGTATGGTAAACCAGAAGCACCAGCACCACTGTTCAATATGTGATGTTATTGAAGGACATTTTAACAAAATAGAAAATCTTTTTGCTTCTAAGTTCGGTTAACATGATAAGGTCATACGTAATTTAACACACACCGTAATGTGGTCAACATAATGACCTCAAAGGCATGTAAATAAAATTATACGTTATTAACTGCTCCAATTTGTTTCATATTCGTAACTAAAAACCATTTCGAAATGGTACAAAACACCACCGCTCCCAGAGGTGGGGACTTGTCACAGAGTATATGGGGAGCGGTGGCAAACATTTTGGTCTTCATAATTTCGCAATTCAAATTGGATAAAACCCACCACAAGGTCAACCAAACATCATGACCTCACATACAAGGAAATAAAATTAAATGAAAGTGACTAAGGGCTGGAATGGGCTTTCCCTTCCTTCCTTGGAGGCATATCCAATTAAATAAAACAAAGGACCCCTTCCAGAGGTGGGGAGTGCTCTAAAATTAAATGGGGACTGGTACAAAAGATTTTGGTCTTCACCATTTTGTAATAAAAATTGGAACACCCACCACAAGGTCAACAACATCATGACCTCACATACATGGAAATAAAATTAAATGAAAGTGACTAAGGGCTAGAATGGGTTTTCCCTTCCTTCCAAACTCTTAATCACATCAATAACATTTTCAACTGTTAGTAATTTATCTTTCATAACTGAACCGACAACACCACATATATTTTTATCAAATTCCACATCCACCCCAACGCCACCCAATCCTAAGCACATGGAGATATCACCACAAGTTAATAGAATACACCGTTGCATGACACGGAAAGATTCCTAAGCCGGTAACCATCGCTTCAGCATCTCCAGCAGAAGGGGATTACATATTTGTAACGGTTTTACTATGTGCAAACACCATTGGAATGGTGTATCTTGTATCCTTGCACGATGGTTATCCAAAAGCAAGCTGTTAATTTCAACAATGTACTTCGTGTAACAAAAGGTCCACAACCGACACTAACAATCAATCAAAATACATAAATTATAACTTATTTAAAATTCATACACAAATAATGATAACAACCAATTCATAAAACTGTAATGTCAATACCTTCTCATCAGATTGTCCTTTACCCGCCATCATTTCCTATGTTACAACTGAAAAGATTTACCTTTCAATGGCATAGTATCAAATAATTACACAAACCAAATAACATTCCTAAAACAACAAACACTAACAACAATAAATTATGGCCAAATCAAACACCAATGCCCATCCCCTGAAACATAAAAAATTCCTATTTTCCATCTCCCACCATAACTCAGTAACATTCGACCACCAAAATTAAAAAAACCCCAAATGTGCTACTTTGAAAATTTTGGTGTTGTCCAAAGCCACACCATTGTCAAACACCACAACACGCCACTACAAAATCAAGACTACAAAACCACACCACAATGCAAACAACACCAAGGACTCTGTCAAACAATGTTGCACCAAACACGAAAATAAATAAAAAGTTTTTCCCCCAAAGCTTAAACCTTTTCGAATGGTGAACAAAAGAACATTAACCTTACACTAAAACGGTGTTGCAGAACGGCTTCCGGTGGAATGGTTGTCGTTGTCGTCGACTCGCTTCCACTGGATTCGATCCCCTCCACTATCGTCGCTATCGCAGGTGTGTTCTCTCACGGTGATCGCCTCCCACAACGCTTCTATAACACCACAACTTCTCTGTCTCGACTTCCTCCAACTATCTCACTCTCTCTCCACCGTTCCGTCGACTTTCTCACGCTGTCTTCGCCTTTCCAAAGACTTGCTCACGCTGTCTCCGCCTTTCCTTCGACTTTCTCACGCTGTCTCCGCCTTTCCTCCGACTTTTTCACGCTGTTTCTGCCTCTCCTCCGACTTCCTAACGCTGTCTCCACTTCCTCCAACTTTCTCTCTCCCTGTCTCACCAACACTATACCAAGTTTTCCATTTTGTCTTACTTTCTCTCTCCACGTCTGATTTCGTTTTGCCAAAAAGAATATACAGGCTAACTTCCGCGCACGTGACAATGGGTTCAGTTTCATTTAAAAAAAAAAAAGAAAAAAGGCTACCACGTCACCCATGTAAAAAATGAGTTCAAAATTTATGTTCGAATATCATTTTCGTTTTAGTAATTGGTGCATTAGTGGTTGTTTGATTATAACCACGGAAATTGTTTTCCTGTTCTTTTCTTTGCTACCACTTTTCACATAAAGGAATTATTTAATAATTGTATGTGAAATTGTATATAAAGGAATATAGGTTTTTCGTATTAGAAATAATTAAAGTATAATTATATATATATATATATATATATATATATATATATATATATATATATATATATATATATGTATATATATAATATAAAACGTCAAGAAATCAAACCCATCTTGAGGGGACTGCAATGGGGTATTCATGAATTTTGAATGATGAGGTTACTATGATTAAACACATATATTTGTATTCTGGAATTGTGTGCCTTGAATGTTGGTTCATTAGAACCTGTGTTTTGGAATACATAAACCAGTAAGTTTGCATTACTGGTGTAATGTCTGGCGGGGGTGGATTGGACCGCCAAGCGATAGCTACCAACAGGCGGTTTGGAACCAAGTTCCGCCTAGAGACGAGAGAGGTGCGCCAAACGGTTTTGGATGTAGAGTTGGATCGTGAGGAGGATTTCTACACCGCTTTGGATGGAGGTCATGATGCGATGCTTTGTTGGGGGCCCAGTTACGAGTGTGCAAGATCGTGGCTCGTACGGTTGAGTTTCAGAAGATTGCCCTCTTTAGTGAAACTGATTGAGTTTGGTAGTCTGGGGACAACTACGGACTGCGGTTCGTATTGGAGAACTCCACTTGGTGTCACGGATTATGGTCATGGCAAATTATTCCTACGTATGGACTATTAGGTGGTGGCCTGTAGTCGGAGGGGCGAGTAGACACTTGTGCAGCAAAGATCGATTAGTGTACTCATCAAAGGGCGTAAAATCAAGATGTGTCCAATAGAATGTTTAGAAGTGAAGGATCGAGGATTGGGGTACTAACACGGGTCATGGTTATGAAATGCTTTAATTATGTCATGTTGTATGTATCTTTCTTGTATTTGACCTCACCCTATCTGTGTGTGTTTGGCGATGATCATGTAACTTGTTACATTGAAGCAGATGTTTATGCAGGTGAGCATGTTGATGCCTAAAGTCGAAGTGGGGGCCAACTATGGGTGTTTTTACTAGTTTTCTTCATGGAAGTTTTATGGACTATTTTTTTTTGTATTCCTTGAATCTTATGTTGTTCGTGTGTACCAATCTTTTCATTCTCATTTCTGGTTAGTATGTTTTTTCTTTCTATTTGTTTTATTGTTGTTTTTTTATAAAATTTGTTGGATTTGTATTAAAAATAGAAATTTCTTTTACCCAATTTTATTTTTCGATACTTTTAGATTTACGGATTTTGTGAGTTTTATTTTTTTGCATTTATCTTGATGAGGAACTGGAAATTTTCTACATAAATATTAATATTTAGATTAATGTTTAGTTTCTTTTTGTGGATAATAAATTAATTGGAGCATAATTCAAAGTTGAGTTTTCTGTGAAAAGATAATTCAGCTTTACGGAAAAAAAAGATTTACTATCGAATTGAAAAAAAAAAATTTTATCAACCAAGAATATAATTAAATTAAAAGAGCACTTGAGGAGTGCTCTAACCTTTATTCAGAAAAGAACTTGTACAAATTGATACATTAGCTTAGCATCATGACTTCAACAACCAAGCCCAACCAAAACAAATGGTCACAATCTATATCAGCATTATGGTCCACAGACAAAAAGGACCATAATTATACATCTTTATCATATCACCTAACACTGTACATGCTAATAACAACAAAATTAATCCTCTTTCTGCAATCAATAACAACAAAAACCAATGCTCCTGTTATAATTCGGTATGCCTCTTACTAACTTATAATACTCCACAATCTGAACCGTAGATGTAAGGATTAACATAGGCATAGTCCCTAATATTATATTGACCTTACTCTCCCCAACCCCATCAATGCAGTACTTGATATATATTAGAGATTAACATAGTATGGCAAACAACGTGTAGGAAATGCAGAACAACAAGAATGTGGTTAGCATTGGAAGCCTGGACATGAATTCCTAGGCCAACAAAATATGCCCCCAAATTGAATGTCTTTGAGGACCATGCTGCTCTCCTATTATGCCTACAACCAACCACTCGTGCAACCCCCGCTTGCACACCTTCAAGCTATTTTTTGCCTTCCCCTCCTTGAATGTTGATATATTTTCCTTTAATTTTTATGGTTTTCATCTTCCCCTGACTTGAGGATCTTGGCTCCTTGCACACTTAAACACACAACAATTATAATATCAAAGAGTTTTTAAGCACGTATAAGGGGAGAGGCACCATTCACTATATGAGAATTTTACAGATGGAATTTCGTGTTTCATCCATAAGATCTACTTTATTTTGTTTAAAAATAACCTCATTCCTTTGTTTCCAAATTTCTCCTATAATTGCTAATCACATTCCTTTCAAAACAATATTTTGTTGCCTATTAAGGTTAACAAGGCAGAAGTGTTGAAAGTTGTTCCTTGCTTTATGTGAGATATAATGCTTAAGCCTAGCCACTTATGACACATATTCCATACTTTTTAGGATTCTCTACATGAAATGAATAAGTATTCTACGGTTTCTTCACTTTCAAGGCAAAAGTCACAAAGGCTGTTGTAAGAAAATCCCCCTCACTATTAGTTTAGTCTTTATTGGAAGCTTATCCAAAAACAGTCTCCAACCTAATACCGGTACCTTAGGAGTAACCCTCATTTCCCACAATATTTCAAACACTTTATTCTCTCCTTCATCAAAGGTTCTTTGCAATGTATTGTAAGCTAACCTGACTAAAAGTTGTGAAAAAAGTTTGTATTAATGATTAATCTTAAAATAAACTTTGCTGGTTGAGAAAAAGTTGAGACTTAAGAAGGAGAAAGAAACTTAACACTTAAGACATTAGAAGTCTACTATTAAGTTTACTTTTTTGATAACCATAACACAAATTTTATTGTTTTAACTAATTCATTTAATATACTTATCTTTAGTAGTCACTAGTGCAGTAAAGGCTTTCTGTCCTAGTTATTTTTCACATTTTGCCTCGGGTCTAGAACCGAGGCATATTGGGGCGATGCCAAAATGTATCCCTTTTGGCCTCGGTTATCACCCGAAGCCATATATCCAGTTTTATGCCTCGGTTGTTTCAAAATCGGTGCCATATACCTAGTTTCACGATCGCAAAGAACCACCTTCCAGATGCCCTGCAAGGGTCTCTCCGTCGTGGGCGAGCAATTAACGATCTTGAAAAAATGTTGAGACTCCCACTTCCGCCTAGCGAGCCTCTCCTTCTCCCTGTGGCGTTGTCTCCAGGACCGGTCCCCGCCAGGACTCCGAGGATTCGCGGAATGCTGGTAAATCTTCGCCATCAGTTTCTCCGGCGATCCAAAGTCCTAAACCGTTTTCTACCTGCGAACCCCATCCGATGACACCAATTTGCTTAATCCCCTTGAAAGCAGCCGATAGTAGAGGGAACAAGTCCCTCCCTCCTTTCACAATATACTGCATGCAACAAACCAACACCGAGGTCATTCCAGTGTCTCCACTAAACTAACTAAATAAAATATTCACAATAATTAATAATTAATTATTTAATTAGCGAGAAATTTTGAGCACAGTGATGCAGAACCTCGTCGTGTCCGGCGAGGTTAATCTTCTCCTTCTAAAAAATGAAGGTTTCGAAGTCCAGCGAGGGAGGCGGTGCCACGGCGGGCGCAACCACATTGCGAGCACCGAGCGCGGCCATGGAGAGGGGCCTGAATTGGAAGGTGAGCTTGGAGGGTGTGGTGGCAGTGGGTGCGGCGTGAGAGAGAGCGAGGGGAAGGAGTTGCAGAGGCGCAGACGCAGGGAAGAAGAAGGGTTCGCGAAATTCGAACCCTAAATAAACCCTATGGTTGCGGTTGTTCGGGGAACCGAAGCCATAGACCCCCTTTTGGCACCGAGTCTCCTTGGACTGAGGCCAAACAGCTAACGTCCAACCACTTTTTGGCTTCGGGTCTTACTGGACCGAGGCCCATACCACTATTTGGCACCGGTTTTGGGCGAACCGGGGCCTATACCCCTCTTTGGCTTCGGGTATTTGGAGAACCGAGGCCTAAAATTTGGCTCTAATTGCAAAAATGTCATCGCGCCATTATATGCTTCGATTCCTGGCCAACCGAGGCATATAAGGCGAGGTAAAATGAAAATTTTGCACTAGTGAGTGTTTTACATGTTATAGTTTTTTTTTATATAAAAATATAGACATGTGAATTAGAAAATTTGAATGAGGTTATTAAGAAATCTAGAAGAGAACAATTGAGGTTTTAATTGTATAACAAAAAGGAGCTATGAATAAATTTATAAAATTAGATAAAAAAAATAAATTATAAAATACAAGTGAACACTCTTTGAATGAACAAAATAATATATATATATATATATATATATATATATATATATATATATGTATGTATGTATGTATGTATGTATGTATGTCAAAGTAACAATAGAGGAAGAGAAGTAGTTAATGATGAAGATAATTCTAATCATCAAATCCATGATAACGAAGAGAAGATTGAGAGATTAAATGATGATTCTACTCTTGATAAAAATAAATATGATCCGATCCAATGGAAGAATATTATTACATTTGAGAAATTTATTGATTTAAAAGAGTAATATTAAAATCAATGATATAGATTTTACTAAAGATATATATTCTAAACACTCTTCTTCGTCATATTATATTCAAAAATTTATTTTTTACATAAAAAAAGTTAAAAAATAAATTTTAAATAAAAAATCTTTATGTTTTAAATTTGCTTTATACCTTCAATAACCGAGTCTGAAAGAAAAAATACTATCTCAAAATAAAGAGAACTATGCAGAGTGGTTAAAATTTCAATGAACAGGACTGGAACACTTTCGTCAACACATGGGGCCACCACCGAATTATTGGTTATCAACGATACTTAAATTTAAAAAAAAAAATAATACTATAACTTTCATTTTTTACCTTTAATTCTTTATTTTTAGTATAATTTAGTATAAATTAATCATTTAAAAAAATAATGATACATTAATTAATAATTTACATTAAACCACATAAAAAAAATAAAAAAAAAATAGGAATTACAATATTATTATGCTAATTTTTAATACAATATTCTTTAAAACTACTATCTTTCAAAAAGCATTTCACCTTACACCTATTTTTTGATATAAAATATTATATTATAATAAATAGTTTATATAAATGTCAAGTAGCATAGAAAAAGAAAAGCATATCAATCAATCACATGACCGTAATAATTATAACTGATATTTATTGAAAATAATGTTGATCTAATTACATTTTTATTTTAAAGTTGCAACTTTCTTCATTATATTAAAAATATAATAGATTAATCCTTCTTGTATATGTTAGTGAAAGACATGCATAACCACTGACATATCCATGTCGGAGACGAAACTGCACATTGTTGTATTTCCATGGCTAGCCTTTGACACCTTATCCCATTTTTGGAGCTTGCAAAGCGCATAGCTCAACAGGGTAACAAAATTTCCTTCATTTCCACACCTAGAAACATCCATCGCCTCCCTAAACTACCAGAAAGTTTGAAACCTTGTTTGCATCTGATAGAATTTCCACTTCCCCACATTGATGAACTCCCTGAAAATGCAGAGAACACCGATGACACTCCTCAGCACTTGGTTCCATACCTCTTCAAGGCTTACGATGCTCTTGAACAACCTTTGACTAAATTTCTGGAGAAGAGCACCCCGGATTGGGTCATATGCGACTTTGCGCCACTCTGGTTGCCCCCATTGTCTTCCATGCTAGGTATCCCATGTATATTTTTTTGTAGTTTTGCTGCATGTGGTTCGTCTTTTGGTTTGGAGTTGATTATGGGAAAGAAGAGTATGGAATCTTCGGAAGCCAAACTTTTGCGTGCTGTGCATAAGAGGAAGGAAGTGGATCAGAGTTCCAAGCCTAAGGAACTGAATCGGTTCTTTGAAACCCTGAAAGGTGCTCAAGTTATCGCTACAAGAAGCTGCATGGAGATTGATGGTGAGTTTGTCAAATCGCTTGAGAGGTCATCAGGGAAGTTGGTAATTCCAATTGGGTTGCTGCCACCATCGCCAGAAGACAGCAATGACCACAACTGGTACACCATTCTTAATTGGTTAAATAAATGGGAAAAGGGGTCAGTGATCTATGTAGCATTTGGAACTGAAGTCACTCTGAGTGATGAAGAATTCACTGAAATTGGTATGGGTTTAGATATGTCCGGTTTTCCTTTTTTTTGGACTATGAAGAATCGAAACACCTCCGGTGGTAGTGATGAGTCACAGGATTGGATTGAGAATGAGTCAAAAAGGGGAATGATGTGGAGAAGATGGGCACCTCAGTCCAGGATTTTAGCACACAAATCTGTTGGAGCATTCTTCACTCACTGTGGTTGGAGTTCAGTGATAGAGGGTCTCCAAGTTGGGTGCCCACTTGTTATGTTGCCCTTCCAGTATGATCAATGGCCGATTGCAAAGTTTATGGAGGAGAAGAAGGTAGGGCTTAAAGTACACAGAAATGAGCATGATTTCAAGTTCACTAGGGATTCAATGGCCAAGGCACTGACATCAGTGATGTTGGAAGAGGAAAGGAAATGTTATAGAAGTGGAGCACAAGAGATGAGTAAAATAGTTGGGGACAAACAACTGCAAGAAAAATATGTGAATCAGTTTGTTGATTACATGAAAATGAATAGGCCTGGTTATAATTAGTATAATGACAAGTTGTATTGTTAAAGGAAGACTTTGATTGAACTAAAGAGTTAGCCAATCTGAGAGCAACTCAGTCCAACCTAGAACGAACCAAGAAGCCTATCTATCTTTACAATGCTTTTCCTATATTTGTTCTGTCTTCGTTTTTCTTAAATTAGTCAGATTTTACTACAAGATTCATGGATTAGCTGCCAACAAAAAGGGTAGGCGAAATGTTAGAATCGCTTTAACCGATTCAAAGACGAGACTAGACGTTAGCTTTGGCCAGAAAGATGCTAAGATGATGCTAAAAAGGGGTAAAAGGAGAATAAAAATTAAGTTGAGTTTTGTTTTTGGAATGATAATTAATTGTAGAATCAAACCCAAACTCTTTGTGAATGACATAATTTGTTTTGATTGTGTTATTTGTAGTTCTGTGCATTTTCACACATTTTGTGTGGCATCTGATGTGCTTATATATAGGCAATGAATTTAGACGAAGCTTATCAATAGTCTTTGATGTTTTTTGTAACTTAATCTAGAATAAGTAATTAAAAAAAAACTATGTAGAACAAAGTAAAAAAAGTCTTAATCACCTATAATATACCGATTAAATTCTTTATTTTGGCTTTATCTTTTGTTTGGCCTTGTGAACAAATAACTAGAGCCCATTATTAAAGTGGATGTCCCCTTCTTTGTGTCTTTAACTCAACAACCTGTTTGATTCAACCCTGTGGCCAAAATCCAAACACCTCCAAAATTGAATGTCAAATCTTGTACCCTAAAAAATCATAATAAATCATGCATTTTCTCTCTCTCTCTCACGGTGGTAATTATTAGAAAAAGAAAAGTCCATTACTAAATCATATTTTTAAGTTGGTCCCTTTTGAGATTTTGTTGTCGAAGATTTTGTTAATCATCACGAGCACCAATATCTCTATCAAGGTGTAAATAAAAAAAATAATTAAAAAAGAAATAAAAGTATCTGCATATAAATAGAAAATACTAAAAGTAATATGCTATTAAGAGTTTGGTGTAATGACCTTAATTAACAGAATCATCGCATAATTAATATTTGACATTATAAGATCACAGAGATTTTCCAACATCTAAAATTTTCGTAGTCATAAGATGTCAACAGAATGAGTAGGATACGAGTAGTAGTTCCCTTGTACCTTACCCGTTGGATAAATATCAGTCTCGTACCTGTATTCATATCTGTTGGGTATCCATTATGCGGGTACCCGTATAATGTTTTAACATCCACGGATAACCACGGATACCCACGGGTATTGACAAAAAAATAAAAATAAATATTTGACAACATATTTTAATCGTAAATTCAAATAAAATACAATAAATAAAATTCATAAATTTTAAACAAAGTCCAAATAACTGATTCAAATAGTGTTGAATGACATGTTATAAAAAAATAAAATTTTCTTAAAACTAATTGATAAAAAAATAACTCATTCAAAATCAATATGTTAATATTTTAATCATGTTTTTTTTTATGTTTTTAATTTAAATTAAAGTATAGCGGGTACGGATATCCATGGGTACAAATTCTATGATACTCGTACCCGTTCCGTTAACATGCGAGTATTAAAAATACCCGTACCAGTTACCCGCAGGTATCCATTTACAATATCTATTTCCTACCCGTTACGGGTTTTATCCGCGGGTACTCGCGAGTACATATTTTTTTGACATCCCTACTCCTGACGCCTGTTTCTTAAGCTGGTTGAAAAACAAGAACAACACAGTTCCCTTTGGAGACAAAGTAAAGAATGCCGCCAATTATTCATGAATGAACTAAAACAATAAAACAACAAAAACTAAGAAAAGAAAGTGGTAAGTTTAAGGATTTGTCCTTGAATTGTAAATGGTACAAAGACTAGCCTTTTTTCTATTCCCTTTCCTTTTCAGCATTCTTCTAGACATGTGTTCCATACAATTACAAACAAATGTATTACATTTTTGACACTAAGGTTGCATACCAAGTGATAATTTGGTATGTAACTTTAACTTGGTATGTAACTTTTTAGCCGGTAGGTAACTTTATCTATGAAATATGCATTTGTAGAAAATCTACCTACGAACTTTAGCTACCAAATTAAGGTATAGAAACTTAACTAGGAACAATCTATGAAACCAAGGCATCAAAAATTATCTACAAAATATTGCGTAGGTAACTTATCCACGAAAATCTTTGTAGATAATTTACCTACAAATAATTTGTAAGTTTCCAATGAAATGTTTCGTAGATAACTTTGTAGGTAACATAAATAAATAAAAATAGATTTTTGTAATAAATCATACAACGTCTTTTAAGAATCAACAATTAAGGTTCACAATACAAAACATAATTTCAACCAATGCTTATATAAAAATCTCAATTTCTAGGTGCTCTATGAGTAAAGAATGAAAAGGATGTAAACGACATAGTTATAATAAGAGAACAAAAGTTAAATATCTTCAAGCCCAAAGTTATACTTCTCAAATCAATGAATGTAGAATCTCACGTATAAAATGACACCTAAAGCATCTTTGTGAAATCAATTATGGGGTTGTTAACTCATTTTTTTCATACCCGTTTTTAAGAGTTAAACAAAACCCAATTAATTCCCCTTAACGAAGTATAGGGAAATTGACTCAGACCGAATCCAAGAAAATGGTGCGTGTTAAGTCTACCTTGCGTAATTAAATCTCGTTAAAATTAAAATAAAAGAAAAAAGCAGAATTAGATAGAAAACATGCATGTGAATGTAATGTGTGTGAATTTGAGACAACAACTAACTAATGCAGAATTTATTCAATTATAAACTAGGCTGAATGCATGATGGAAATGATTAATGCTATGCATGGGATGCAAGCCTAAACTATACCATGAGATGCAATAGTGGTGCATAACCTAATGGAGAGATAGAATTAGATTTTAATGGAATGAGAACTTTTTATGTAGATTAATATGGATGTGAGATGCTATAGGAAATGAGTTACTGGCAAAGCTGAATTTGACACAAGCACAATGGACTGTATTTTATCACAATAATGGTTCACGAATGAATTCCTAACATTAATGCCAAGCATCCTCCACAATAATGCATAGGATATGGCCACAGAAAGGTAAAAACAACATGCAAGATTCACCCGTAACCCCTGCATACATGATAGTCTGGTCCCTTTGCATATATGCATACAGATTCTCAACAGGTAAATTGTGAATGCAATGATGCTACCTATTTCTAATATGATGAATGCAATGCTAGAGGTTCCTACTGTTATGACCACAAGACAAACTGACTCGGATTCATCATGAAGAAAGACTACTACAATGCCAATGAATGGTGAGTGATGAATTAAAATTATATTACAACAGTTAATTCTAGAATGAATGAATGCACTCTTCTACATGAAAGTGGTGCAAAGCTGTGAATGCAGAATGCTGATAACCATTGGAATGAGGAACTGAAATGGACTTTAATTGCCATGAATATGCACCTAGATGACTGCTTGATGATTGCAGCTTGTACTGGTCAGACTTGTTAGGGTAAAACACTAATGCAGACCAAGAACAACATCAGAAACCAGTTTTGATGTAACAAGAACAAATTAAGACCTTAGTAATGGAATACTCACAAGATAGTAGCATGATCTCCAATTTAATTCATATCAAACCAAGTTAAATATAAAATGAGTTCAAGTCAAGTCATATACAATAAGAATTGAAAACCACTTTCTAATGCAGCCTTGAACCTCTACTTTGACAGCAATAAATACAAGAAATGCTCATGTGGAGTTATAAAGGTAGAGAACTACACATTTCAGCAACATCAAATCTTATGGCGGTAGCAAGAGTGACCAACAAACATCAAAATGAATTTAAGCATAATGGTTGGTCGTGGATGCATGAATCGTTAAGTATGACAACTAGAATATGCATATGCTGGTGCAAAAATCAAATATGCAATGGAGATTAAATATCCAATCACAATCCCTACCACTAATACTAACAAAAAGCAGGAATCCAATAGCTATTGTAGAAAACTTAAAAACAAAGACTAAAAAACTAACTTTGTAGAGAAACATAAAACTGAAATCCAGTACAATGAATGGACAAGGGTTACTATATACCGAAGAAGACATCTTGATAATGTGTGTCCACTTTGGGGTCCCATAGTCCCTAAAGGAACTGTAAGACCCAAGAAAATTAAATAAATAAATAAATAAGTATTTATTTAATAAATGCGACAGCGAGAATCCCTAAGTTATTTAATATAGAGAGAAAAGACAAGAAAAACTGGTAGGTCAAGTGGTAGAGCATGTTGACGATGTGGGGAAGACTTGGGTTTGAGTCTTGTGAATGCCATTTGTGGGTTATTTTTATTATTTAATTATTTTGAATATGAGCATAGTGTGGGACAAGAGATTATAAGGCATGGTGCGTATGAAATGTCAAGAAACATGAATTGGCTTGATGGTGGTGCATTGACTTGGCTTTGACATGGTTGTTGGTTCGCACCTTAGTAGACATGAATTAAATTTTCTTTTTGCTAAATTTATTTTTGGCATGGATGAGAATGGTCAGAAACCCTAGTCGTATGCAGAGAAGGTAGAAAGGTTGAGAAACTACCAAGTAATGAAAAGTTGATGTACATCAAACTCCTCCTTAATGGATTTTCCGTTTTGGGCAATTAAGGGAGAAATAATGAGGCTAATGATAGAGGAGAGGGGTGAGAGTAGGGTCCTGGTGAAGGCATTTTCGTGTGGCTACCAAAAGGGACTAGGAGAACCCAAAAATAACATTAAGGAGAGCGTCAAAAGGTTGAAATGAGTGCTCAAGGACGGAGATCAAAGGGTAGATCATTTGTGAAACATCGAAGGACTCTAAAAGCACTTTTGGAGCGGGAAATTCAAGTTAGGGGAGCTGCATCTCGTGTTTTCATTTTTGATGAATGATTATGTGCAATATGTATGCATGTGGTTCAATTTCTGCGTATATTGTTCGTGTTTCTGGAATTTTCCAAAAATCACCTAGCGGTCATGGGAAACCCGCCAGGTGACGCATGCTTCAGACCTAGTCTTCTGGGTTTTCTGTTAAGAATCGCCTGGCGGTGAAGAGTTGCCATCAGACGATGCGCATGGTGTTCTGTTCACGAAAACACTATTTTTTGTATTTTTCGCGGAGTAGGTATCACCGGGCGCTGGTTTTGTACCGCCAGGTTCCAGGTTTCTGATTTCTGAGCATTAGGCGCCACCATTTTTTTGGTTTGCGCAGTTTTTGTAAAACTGCATTTCCTGGTTCGTTAAGCGTCCGATTTAGGTGAAATTTAGACAGGTGTTCCATATCATGTGGTTCTTCACTTTGAACAATGGAGATTTGATTTGGAGGTCAATAACTAGAGCTATATGTTACTCATGATTGCTAGTTTGGAAGTCTTTAAAATGCATGAATAAACTCTTCATAAGTTCAAGTAACTACTAATGTGGTATGAGTTGCAAGCATGATTGGGTTATGTTGTAAGTCTCTATGAATTTGAATGTTCCTTTGGGTTAGTCACATGTTGAGAATTGGTTATTAGGAATGCATGTGTATCAATATAAATTAAATTATTGCATAGGATGTGTGATGTGCTATATTAATTTGCATTGGTGCATAGAATCATGTAATTAAGTTGTTAGAGGGTTGTTGTTTTATATTTGATTTGAGCATGCGTTATTCATAGGTTGAAAATGTCTACCAATAATGTCTTCACTATAATTCTATGAATCTTTTATGATTAGGAAATTAGGGTTCATTTTGGGATTGGGGGATGAATGAACATGATTTGAGATTTGATAATTTATGTGTTGTTTTCATGATATTAATGGTACTCGAACCAACATGAACTCTCCTAATGGCATGTAATTATATAAATGTGTTAATAATATGGAGGAATTGCATGGTTAGGGTTCGTGCAAGTGCAGAAATCTAGGCAAGACATATCAGGACAATGGGTGTTTTGAGCTGATTTTGTGAATTGGCGTGATTTGGGGTCATCAGGTGATGATATGCATAAACTAGGAAAAAGACAAATGCGATATGAAGAGAGTGTGTATAAGTAAGACCTCTAATTATATATGCCCAAGTGTGATGATTGATATCAATTGCATGAAAAAGTAAAGGTTTATTTGATTGGATAGTGAGGAGGTGACTGTTTTAGTTATTATGGTTATGTGTATTAGTGATGCGTGCAAAAATACAATGGCTGTAACTTGCATGTTGGAAAAGATTAAGTGTATGGTAAAAATACATATGTTAAGTATGAAATGCTGGTAAATGGAGGTGTGCCTTGTTATTCATTTATAAGGACTATGATTGGATGAGTGTTATGCTTGTTGAATAAGTGAAGATTTGTGTTAGCTGAAATTACAATCGTACAAGTATAGGTAATTTATATACAGTTAAATTTATAACTTGTATGTGTGCTTGAACTGTTGGGGGGTGCTGAAACCCCATGGTAGAGTGCTAAACTAGTAACTGGCACGTTACTGGTATAACGCCTGGCAGCACAAGTATGGCCGTCAGGCGATAGGAGTACCAGGGAAGTCTCTAGAACACATGGCGTCTGGCGGTGAGGAGTGACCCGCCAAGCGATAGCCCTTTGTCAGAGGCTCTGCTTGTGTTTGGCGTCTGGCGGCAAGAAGGCTACGCTAGGCAGTCTATGTTGGAACGTCGCCTGGTGGCGCTTAGGCAACGCCAGGCGAGAGCGCAAAGTGTAATGTGTTCGTGTGGCTTGCGTTTTGTATGTTGTATTGTGGGACTTAGACCAAGAGATGCTTTGGTCATGAGAGGGAAGGTTCATGGTTGGTGGTGAACACATGATGATTGAGCGGGGATGTTTATATCCTGATACTCTCTTGTAATCAATTGAATTATAGAAATTGGTTATATTATGAGATGATTTTTGATAATATATTGAATTTTATAATAATGGGTTCTAAGCTGGTTTTTTTTATGAGATAAAGTTTTTATATTTCCCGTGTTTTGAAAAATGGAGCTTAATAAATCAGGTTTTAATATTAATATCCTATTTTATTAATTAAATTTGTAAACAAAACCTAAATAATCCCACTAATGAAGTATAGTAAAATTGACTTAGGATCGAATCTAACACCAGTGCAGGAAGGGCTTTTGGCCCCGGTTGTTTTTGATATTCTGCCCCGGTTCCAGAACCGAGGCATATTAGGGTGAGGCCAAAAGGGATGGCTTTTGGCCTCGGGTGTGAACCGAAGCCATAGAACTACTCTTCTACCTCGTTTGTACTGTGAACCGAAGCCATTGTGTCAACGGTGGC
>Ga0214542_1004987_pt1 | contig 25723 bp, 6 predicted proteins | sample CNSS1metaG_FD_160096 | JGI IMG/M metagenome (GOLD analysis project Ga0214542, IMG submission 160096) | Root nodule microbial communities from cowpea collected in UCLA plant growth center, Los Angeles, California, USA - CNSS1 | ecosystem: Host-associated > Plants > Roots > Nodule | place: USA...
TATATAAATATATATATATATATATATATATATATATATATATATATATATATATATTATAAAAACTAAAATAAATTTGAAATAAATCTTTTATCTCTTCCTTCTATGTATACTTTTTCAAAGAGAACAAAGACATAAAATTTGAGGTAGAAGAGAATGCCGAACCCAAGTGTGTGTCAGTTTGTCTTTATCACAGTTTGTTTGATTAGATGTTATTCCACAAATAGTTCAATAGTTGACTACTAAAATGTTGGATAATAATATTATAATTCTATTTTTTTTTAATTTATTATTCCGATCACTTTTACATTATCGTATCATATTACTAAAAGAAATATTAAAATAGATAATTGAAAGATAATTACAATAAAAATGAGTAAAAAAATTAGACAAAATATTATTATCGTAAAATATTAATGTCAATCCACTTTATGCAACCGCTTAATTAAATTCATTGTACATTTTCGTCTTAGCTTAGATTATTTGGGGTCAACTCCAACTGAAATATAATTTTGTTAATGTATATATTTAGCAATTTTAAGTTCCTAATAAATCACAAGTTAACTAATTTTATTTCGAAATAGAGCAATTCATATTAAATGAAATTTCTAGTGATGGTTAATGGTAATTACTTAAATTCATCCTATGTTTATGTGTTTGTTTTAGATATTTACTTAATAAATACTATTTTTAGAATGAACATTTCACTAAGTTGTTGTTTAGAGTTTCTTAAGACACGTCAAGACGTGACGTTATATGTTAATATTTTTTTTTCTTCAAAACTTCAGTATATCTTACTAAATTATTATAAGTTTATCCATATACGTGTATCTTTTAAAAGGCGTATTTGAGTGATCTAATCCCTATTTTTTAATATATTTAAAATAAAATTTATTATTCTTGAAAAATAATTTGATATACATTAGTACTTTTAGTAATATAACTGTGTTTTAGAATAATCAATATATAATTTATTTAAACGCTTCTAAACACACATTAATAAGGAAAGATATATTTTTCTAAAGAATAACGGCATTCCCTTGAAGAGTTACTAAAAGTTTATCTAGTATACCACTGTCATAATAGAGATGTAAATTTTATTGAATTTTTTTTATAAATATATTATAATACTTTTTTATAAGAATTATATTTTTTTATAATTTACTTAATAATAAATTATACTTATGAACTGACAACAAAAAGATTAAGATATATAGTGAAACAATTTTCTTATCACACTACAAGTTTTTTGTGTTTCTTATAGTCGTATTAAACTACCTTTTATGTGTTGATTAAGAAGAGATGTTAATGATGTATGTGATTAAACTTTGGAGGTTATTAAAGTAATACAATCTGAGTTTCTAGAAGTGTATAGAAAAAAATTTTGCTTGTAGGTACCCTAGGTGGCTAAAGCTAATTCTAGCATATGATCATTAAGGTATTATTTTAAATATGTGAATTGTATAATTGTTGACTACACTGGCCATATTAATATCAAGATTAAAGCATGATTAGTAAATTTGGTTAATTATAAACTAATCATGATAATCATTCATATTTATCAGGTTCATTTAGGTAAAAAAAAAAATAATCCATGAAATATAGTATAAATAATATAGTATGCCAAAAAAAAAAAGAGAAATATTTCATTATTACAATATTTATTGTTATTTGACCTATTTGATTATTTTTGAGAGTTAGAATGTCTTTTACATGTAGACCTCCTCTCGATCTTAACAAGACGTAGACTTAGAATATCTCAACATGAAGTAGGAAGCATCTCTCTTATGAGATTACCGTCCAAGTTCTAAAACATATCGGTTTGAATAGTAAAAAGTCTTTCTAAAAGTTTGAAAAATCTTCACAAAATATTTTCAGTCTTGTAATAACAATGTTAGAATAAAAGTATTTACTTTTCAAAAGATAGTTATCAAATAAATAATCATTAATAAGATATGAGTTCAACTCATACATAAAAGATTAACACTATTTTCAATCCAAAATTTTAAGATAATAAATTATTAGTCTTCACTTTTATATAATACTCGATGTTGTATTTTTATTCGATTTAAAACTTTGACTGAGATCTTAAATTCTCCACCACCACGCACGGCCAACTTATCAATTACAGATATTTGTTCTGAGGATTGTTTTCCATGTGAATCGTTGTTCTACGTGTATGTTTTGATGAAGATTCCGAAGGTGGTGGCAGTGATAACTTCAATCTGGATGTCAAATGTCAAACACTGGACACACTTGAACAGAAATTTCCAGTCTCAGTGTAGCATCACTACCTAACTACTGAATTATCAAGTTTTTTACCTACAAAACCATCACTGTCACTGCCTAACTTGCTTAGAGCAAAAATGATAACCACCCATAAACCCCATAAAGATTCTGCTTCCCATGCCCAAATAAACTTTCTCCATGTTCATTGGGTTTTCTACCCTTAATTCAATTTCCAAATTGGTTTGGATTTGATGGTGAAGCTCCATCACTCACAGGTTTATGCTTTTCAACCACATGCCTTAACACCAGAAGTTAGTGCAACTTTCCACACTTCCATCAAATCAGACCATCTTACCACTTTCAGAACTTCTTCATACCACCTTTTACATTTCTTTCCAGGATTATTCTTTTTTAATCACAAAAATATCTGTTTCTTTAAATTTATCAAAAATAATTAACATTTCTATAGGGTTTTTAAAATTTTACTCATATCACATCTACTATTTCTAACCTCCCTTACTTGGCCTAATCATCCTTTGGTTGCTTTATTTCTTTTTCTTAAAATAACTAAATTTATTTAATGTATAAATTAAAAACAAAAACTTTAACATATATGTAAATTGTAATTAACTTAATTACTAATTTAATCTTATAAAAAAAATATAAAATCGGATAATTTAAAAAAAATAATAAATTGAATAAAAAATAACAAAAGAAAAAATTTAATAGTTTTAAAAAAATGGAAAACAAATTTGAACTTAATAATAATAAAGAGATAAAAATAAACTAAAAAGCAGACTAAATCAATAATTAAGTTTTTATAAATTAATATAACTACAAAATGTATTCTATATTTAAAGTGGTTATTTCAGTAAACATTGCTTTATAAATATAAAGTTCTTTTAAAAAATCATTACATCTTGTAATATCTTATTATAAACATAATTTTAGTGATAGATAAATTCTTAAATTGTTTTTATTAATTCTAGAATATAAAGCGATATATTAAATTTGAAACTGAAAAAGTGCCTGAAGCAACGCGTGTACGTTTTGACAACTGTTGTACTAAACATACTTAATGACACTTTCCACTTAAAGTTACATCAAACCAAGAATAATAATGTATTAAAGTAAGCTCTGGAAATCTATAAACATATTATATTATTTATGAAATTTCATAATTAAATATATATTTAATTAAATTTCAAGTATGAATATTTTTAATTGAGTATTTAAATTTTTTAAGTAAATTTTTGTGATCAATCTTTTTTATTAATCGGATAACGTGATTTTTATTTTATATTGTTATTTTGTTTACTGATTTATATATATTAAAAAAATACAAGATTATGTTATTAATATAAAATTTTATTATTTTAATAAAAATAATGATAACAATCATTGATTGTTGTAGGTGATAATATTGAAGAGTACAAAAACTTAGTTATCTCAAATATATTTAATGAAAACAATAAAAATCATTTATCCTTTATAATCACTATAATGTCAATATCTTTTATATTAACTATATAAAGTCACCTTTATTAATATAAGAAGCTAAATAAAATACAACCATGTCACTTAATAATAATGAAGAAAATTAAACGAGAGTTTAAAAATATCTAAATTTGTCATAAACTTTAAACTTAATTATAATTTAAATTTAAGATATTTTCTTTTTTTGTAAATTAGTGTTTTATCAATTTTATGATATATATATATATATATATATATATATATATATATATATATATATATATATATATATATATATAATATACTGATTATATTATCAGTTCTGAACTATTTATTTCAAAAGATTTGAGATGTTAAATATTTTAATTCAAAGTGTCCCCGAATTGGGTAAATAATATAGTTAAATAAAATTTTAATATTTTAAGGTTATTCATTATATTTATTTTTTTATAACTTTTTTGTAGTATGTTTTTGAATTCTAAATTATGACAATATAATTATTAATTACCTTTTAGATTATTTTTTAGTATATTTTTTTATTATATATGAAAATTATTAAATTATTTTTAAATAGATTATTTTAATTAATAGCACAAGGTTTTCAAATTTTATTTTATAATCAATAATAAAACTTATTTAATCAATACTGTATGGAATACAAATTTAATCAACTATATCTAAAATTAATTTGTAGTAACCAAAATATTTGTTCGAATTTAAAAAAGAATGTAAGTGTATAATATTTTTTATATATTTTATGTATTTGTATGATTAAAATAAACTTATGTTGATGAGATTAATTTTAAATAATATTTTAAAAGTTTATTTATATATGTTTTCATTACGTGAGTTAATCAAGGTTAAATAACTTTATTTATTTTCACTAAGTATATTTTGACTTGAAAAGAAAATTAAACTAGAGGAATGGATAAATGCCTTCTCAACGTGCCTATTCTAAATAAGTTTTTTAGTCATTATTGAGATCATAATCATGTGATCTAAAAGCAAAGTTAATCTTACTGAGTCACAATTGTTTAGATGTATTATACTCATTTCTCTCTCTCTACAATCACTCTTTAAAAGGACCGGAAAAAAAGTTGCTAACTTTTATAAAATTTAGGTTATTGTTAAAAAATTTCAAGATGATTTTTCAATTTGTTTTAGTTTTAGACAGTGTTCTTTTAGGATGAATGATTGAAGGAAGAGGGAAAAAAAGAAATTTGAATGATTAAAGGGTGAAATTTGTGTTGTTTCTTTTAAGAGATTTAGAGGTTATTTTGATATGGATTAGAGAGTAAAATTTTTGAAAGTTTGTGACTAAATTGACTAATGTGATATATTAAAAAAAAATTAATAGATAAAAGAGTTAGATTATCAAAATATCTCTCGTTAAAAGTAATATAAAATGATATATAAATTATTTAGAATTATTTTATAAATTTTATTGAATGATTGAAATTATAAAAAAAAAATATTTATAAAAAAATAAATAATACAATATACTTGGTATGAAAATAAATTTAATATGTAAGGTGGGAAACAATTTATTTACATGGAGATTTTATTTTATTTTTAATAATAATTTTAGAAGTAATAATTTTTTGTTATAACCATAATAAAATTTTATTTGTGTTATTAATCTTTATTATGTTATTTTCATGATAAGGAGAAATGAATAAATCACATGCAAGAAAAATGAAATATGAAGGAGTAATTTCATAAATTAAAGTGTCACCCTTTAATCTCATCATGCAGGGAGAGATTGCATTTGGAATGAATCCTCCTAATAATCATTCGACATCACCTTTTATCACCTTCAAATGAATAAGGTAATCATTTGCTAATTCTCACTTTCCATTCTACGTAAACAGTAAATCCTTCAACAAAAACACAGTGTTAATTTGATCTTGATTTGTGAAAATTGTTAAATTTAGTCTTTATTTCTTTAAAAATATGCAATTTGGTCATTTTTGTTAATTTTTTTGAAATGGATTAAGAATTTTTTATCAAATATGTTAATTACACTAACAAAACAAATCATCTTTATTAACTATTTCAATTTTGATAAAAAATTCTTGATCCATTTCAAGAAATTTAATGAAAATGACAAAATTGCATCAATTTTTCATAATCAGGACCAACTTACATCAATTTTTTATAAATCATAACAAAATCACATTAATTTTCAATCAAGACCAAATTAAGACTAAGAAAATTAGAGGATTAAATTTATATTTTGGATGAAAACAAAGGTAATTAAACCTAAAATGTATTTATCTAAATACACTTGTAATTTGTTTTTTGTGTATTGTATTTTGTTATTAGGACATATCCTCTACGGTTTTATAGGTGCTCCACAAGTGTAGAGTTGTCTTGTTAGGGTATTTTCTTTTATTATTGAAGGGTTAAGCCAGCAACAACCCTCGTAGAAGGTTGGTAGAGAAGAAAGGAAAACGTCAATGGTGGAGAAGAGAAAACAAAAATGGTGGAAGATAGTGAACGATGGATGAAAGTGAGAAAAAAAAAAAAAAAAAAATCTGACACGTGATTACCTTTACATATCAACTAAAAGAAAAATATCACAATAAATTTTCTTAATTAGAATGTAAACCAAATCAAGAAAAAAACTAAAATATTATATCAAATAAATCTGATAAATATTAGAATCAAAATATTAATTAAATATACAAAAATTGCTTAATTTTCTTTATTGAATACCATACTGGTCATATATGCTTCATGTTAGGTAATTAATATTTTCTCATGATGGAACACAAAATTGTTACTGTATCAATTGAGGTTGACTCAGACGGAAAATACTCATAAATTACTTGTAGTATTATGAAATCATTTCAAATTTCAAACATTTAAATCCGATATAGCAGCAAATTTATTAGAATAAATTTAGATATTATATTAAAACTGATTTATAAGATAAAAATGTTTAGAAATATATAAATATAAATTGACTTTATTTTTAACAGTTGAATATTTAATAAAAATAAAGTATATTTAAATTTTTAACGAAATTCCGTTGGAGTAAGAATGTTATAAATTTGATGATGAAGACGTTGAAGCATAGGAAAGAATGTGTGAAATTTGATTGATTGCAAAATGTTAAGTCGGTATCGTTTTGTAGATTATAAAAGCATGTGAATGTAGCAGACCGCGACGAAGAATTTAAGTAACCTGTGTCCAAGTTTGTGGCAAAAACCCAAAATTTTTGTGTTTCTAAAGAAAGATAAGTTTCTCCAAAAGATAAGATTGCCAAACCAGAATAATTTAACTCGGTCATGTCGAGTAACCAGAAACTTCCATATATTGCTACACATCACAATAATTATTTAATTCAAACTTTCCTTTTCTAAATCACAAATATCTTTTATGCCAGACACTCATTATTCTATAAAATTATTTTACCAGCAAAACTCCTATTTAAATTTTTTGGAACTGCATTTAATATATATATTATTTTTCTTTTAGCTTTTTCTTTTTATATTAGATTGAGTTTTATCTGAATGAAGTACATATTGGGTTTTGAATTATTAAGATTTAATTAAAATGAGTGGAGGATGATGCTTTATTAAATTTTTGTGCTGATAATTTTAAATGTGTTTGGGAGTTGTATTTATTATATTGGTATTGGATAAAATTTTGAAAATAAATTTATTTTATTGCATAATGTTTATTTTTTGATATTTTTGTTAAAACGAAGACAATATTGCAATTACGGTGAAATTTTCACTTAAGATAAAAAAACTATTTTTTTTTCTTTTACTTTTGTGACGTTTTTGGCGTTGTGGGATTTTTTTCCCAATTCACTAGGCCAAGGCCTAATTTTTTGTTAGACCAAAATGATAACTTAATGATTAGTATATCTATTAATAATAAATTTTGGAGATAAAATGATTCAAAATTTAAAAAATTCAATTTTACATTAAAGTTAAATGACTAAAAATATGTCTAATATTTTAAAATTAAAAGAAAAATTATATTTTCTAATTAATATTTTGACATGACAATAAAATTATTCTACCCATTATATATATTCTACTTATGCAATATAAAAGTACGAATTGAAAAAAAAAACATTAACAATTATTGCTTATAATAACATAGAATAAAAAAAAATCAAGTATTTAAAAATTCATTTCATTTTCTTAAAATTCTCATGTTTCTTAACTTATTTTCTATTTATTTTATATCGTTAACTGATTTTCTATTTCTTTTATATCGTTACATAATTTAAATGTTTCTACACACAATATCACTACATTTTTCATGAACTATTTCTATAAAAAAATGTCTATAAATTAAGAATTTAACATTACTTATATTTTGATGAAGGGTAAAAAAAGAGAAAAATAGACAAATAAATAATATTTTGAATTAAAATAAATTGAATTAATTAATTTATTAAAAATTTATTTCATTTTATTTTATTTTTCAATTCTTATTGTAAAAAGATAATATTAAAAAAAAAAATACGGAACCACTACCCTTGAAGTCATGGTTGTACGAAAACAATTATAGTTGTATTATTTTAACCAATTTAATTGCTCTTCAACCAAAGGATAAGATTAATATAAAAACTTATTTTATAATTAAGTAAAAAAAAATATATTAATATTTATATTTACATTATTTTATTTTATTTTTATTTTTATTGAATTAAAATTTAATTTTTGTAATAATTTTTTATTAATTTACATGTTGATATTTATATTATTATTTTTATTTGAATTTTAATTATTATTTAAGATATTTAAATTTAAATTAAGCTCATTAGAGCAAATTTTGATAATTATTTTGAAAAGAATAAGGCATTTTATTTTTATATATATTAAAAAATAAAATATTTATAATTTTTTTAAAAGGTTATATATATTTTCAATTATTTAACTTTCATGTGAAATTAAATTTTATTTGGGTCCCAAATTCTGGGAAACAATGTCTCGTATGAAGTAGAAAGTACAAAAGTAAAAATTCATATCTAATTATCTTCATATTTTAGGTTAAAAGTAATGTTAAATATAATAACGAAGACTACAAACAAAATTCAACTTCTCATATTATTGTTTAGAAACTAAAATTGTATTTAGCCCTTATAAAATTTATTTATTGAATACTCAGAAATAAAAGAATTCGATAATATATTAGGACCTAAAATTTGTTTAAATTTACATAAAGTCGTTGTAAGATTAAAAAAGGGTATACATTTGTTTCTGAACATTGCTAACGCACTTAGTTTTGGGTAAGATGACATTTCTTTTTGTTTTCTAGTTTGTTATGCATTATGAAATAAACATTATTATATTGGTTTGATTGGGAGCGTAGAGTCTAATAAATCAAAAGATATTAATCCAATGATAGTCAATATATATACAGTTCCTAAGATTCTAGGGTAAAGTGAGGTTTAATAAATTGAAGGTATAAATGTATAGCTATTCATGATTAAATATGAGTCCAGAGTTAATAAGCACAATATATTAATACATGGTAATTTATCATTATACAATCTTTTTATCTTAGATGCGACTACCAAATCTAAAATTTAGATTTTTGTTATGAGTTTTTTTTATTGTTTATCTGCTGTATCTTTAAAATACTTTAATGATTACTAATTTTAAAATTTTAAAAAATTTTAAAAAGATCTTTTAAAATGTTGTCCAAACTTGCATTAAGACAAAAAAAAAAAAAATATTCGATTGACGATGCATAAATACGAATTTGAATAATACTTTAATTTTTAAATAAGATATAGAGATGAAGACGAGTATGAATGATTCATGTTTATCCTATCTTTATCCCCACAACCATCTCCCTTTGTAAATTAATAAAACACTCTTAGTTTATTTTAAAGTTTATGTAATTATAATTTCTCTATTGTCATTTGACTTTGAATATTAGATTAGGGTGTCTTCTTTTACATTAAATTCTTAATAATATTATATTTTATTTATTTAGAGTTTTTAATTTTTGTAAAAAGTTTATAATAAATTTTTGTAAAGATACATATGAAACTAATCTTTAGAAGGCACTGGGATGGAGCACACACAGGGTTTGTATTTAGGGCCATAAGGTGTCCTGGAGGAAGTGCAGGTACCTTTGGACAATATTATAATGAGTAGTGAACAAAACGGAATCAAAAAAGTGTAACAAGTAACACAAACATTTAGGAGATCTGGGACACCTTTTTAGATTGTCCTCCTTCTCCATAAACTTCATCATACAGAATAGCCCACCCTTTCCACTTTCCACTAAGCTGCAAAGTACAAATACAACCCCTCTGCTTTATAATACAATTTCTTCCCCAAACCATGCCAAAATTTTCTCTTCAAGTACAATTCTTGTTTCCTTTTAAAAGGCTCTCTTGCTAGAGTGAGTTACTCATCAAATTAATGACATCTTCATATCACTTAATTTACATAACCCACCCAAATTACTATAATTTTTCAGGCCATAGACATATTTATGAAAGTACCATTCCCCACTAACCACTGCTACGAACAGTTTCCTGGTTATTCGGGTCGATGTAATGTTTGATGTAATGTCTGAATAAACTTTAGTTACACTAAGCACTGAAAGACGGATTTTTGAATACTCTCTATCAAAGGATTAAGAACTTGCAGATGGAGAAGTAAGAAAAAGACAAGAATGAGAATGGGGACTCACACCAAAAATTTAATGACATGGACCCCAAATATACGTGCCACAATTGAATGATTGCACAAAATTTGCAGGCAAGAAGTAGTGAGCGAGAAGGACGTGAGAATACTAACAGCCCTTTCAAAATTCCTGATCAGATCATATATCCCCACCTATTTCCCTTTTCTTCTTTCTCACGCACCATGTTGATAACCAGGTTAACACATCACTGCATTCATTCCTAGGGACACTCTATTCTGATATTTTTTTTCCACTCATTCTGATACAGAGTAGTTCAACTTCATCCAAACAGTTTGAAAGACAGAGATAATTCTTCAAGTATAAATGTGAATAAAACTTAGATGTAAAATGTCCGCATCATATTTTGTAGATACAATTAAAAATGTATGAAACAATTTAAAGATTAGAATTTCAATAATTGTACAACCGAAAGTGATTTCAGTCAAAAAGATTGATCTTTTCTTCTCTTCCATTAGCTCCATTTGTTACAGGGCATTAACATCTTTAGAACCACTGAGGTAGAGTTAAACTGAAACAAAGTAGTGTATAGTTTTCTAAACTGGAGTAATGTACAGAGGCTGCAGCTGCTGTTACTCTAAGCCTTTTCTCTGTAACATAAGTGTATCCAAAAATTCTTCCGTCCATTGCAGAATTCACCTCCTTCAACCTGCTTTTTGCACTGCAGTTTTAAATAAGAGAATGTATAGTTTTTGATCCATGGAGAAATATAGAAAACCTCCAACGGAATGAGTCACAAAAGAACCAAAACTAGTCCCCACAATACAGTGCCATGCCGGCCCATACACTCCATCAAATTCCTGCAAATTGCAACCACCCAACCAAATTTCATTGACCAACCAATCAACCACACACCCAAATTTTAAACCACCACAACAACTTTAATCACTAAAACTCTTACAGCAGAACAAATTAATTAAACCGAATAAGGATTGTTTGATGATTAGAATTGTACCTTTTTGAGGGAGAATGCAAGGGTCTTGGATGTGAACTTCTCCATGCTATCCAAAGCATTTCTGGCACAATTCACAGCGTGGATCTGCATAAACGGTGGCATATCAACAGAAACCATTTTCGCCCCATTGATTGCAAACACATCTCTTAAATCAGCCTGTGTCCCACAGAAGGATCTCCTTCTGCCCCCACCCGGAGCAAGAGACACAGACATTCTCTCAACGCCATCATGTTTCTCCAAACCCAAACCAGGTTTCTTCTTTTCAACCTTAACTTCCTCAACCACACCCTTGTCATTAGAATCACCAAGTTTCCTCCTTTCCAATTCCAAACTAAGCTTTTGGGACTTCTCTTTGTGGGTTCTCTTCACAGCCACAACAACATCACTCTCCTTCTCTGGGACAACCATAGCAGAGGTTGTCGTAGGTTTCCCCTGCAAATGAGTGTCGACAATAGGAGAGTGTTTGTGGGGTGGACGGGTTTTGTGGGTTTGAGCCAAGTTTAGACTTGACATGTGTTTTACCAGAAAAGAGGGTTTATAGGTTTGGATGAGATCTGGGTTTGGAGTTGTAGGTTTAGATTTTGGAGCTTCCAAGTTCCGATGTTGGGAAGGGTGGTGGTGTGCCATGCTGAAAGGGTGGCGGAAGCGGAGAAGGTGGAAACTGGAAAGTGAAAAAAATTTTGGTTTTGTTTTGCTTGAGAGAGAGAAAAAGAGAGAAATAGTATAGGATACAGAGAATGTGTTGTATTGTAATGGTGATTCACTTTGCGTCTTCAGAACAACAACAACAACTACTGTACACTAGATGGGGACTTGTGTGGTAAGATGAACACTTGAAGTGGCGTTTAATTTGGTCACGCGCCATGGGGGAGAGTAGGACCCAGTGAGAATGGAGAATTGTTGACCGTTGACCAGATACGTCGAGGATCTTACGTATGAGAATGGGTGTTGTTGCACTGGGCAAATGGTAGGGTAGGGTAGGGTTGGTCAGGAGTACACAATAGTAGATTATTTGTATTATTGTTGTTGATTGTGATTTTGAACTTTCTCGTGCTAAGAATTGGTTTATTCTTGCTGCTTGTTGTTGCCTAGTTAACGTTATGATGTTTCAAATTTTGTAGCTTTGCGGAAGGTAAGAGAGGTTTGTTTATTTTTATTCATATTGAAAAATGAAATATATTGAATGTTCGATGATGATGATGATGTTTTTCGTATCTGTTTTTCTGGATTGGTAGTAGTCATGGCACACACATGTGGGTGATGGGGTCGTGATTTTTGTTGAGTCTTTGTTGAATAAAAGAGGGAAGAAGAAAAAATGGGTAGTTGTTATTTGAAAACCATGGAAATTATGAACATTCATTAATTTCAAGGAAAGTTTGCATTACCCATTCTAATCTAACACCATTAGTCTACACATTAATTTATATGGCTGTCTCCTCTAACATTTAAGATAGAGATTTTAAAATATAATGGTACAAATTTTTTTATACATTTCAAATGAAGTGTCTTATAAGCTTAATTTATTTTAAATATGAAAAATGATAGTCTGAGAACACAAACTTTGACAAATTTCTTAATTAGGTAAAGAAAAACTATTTTATTATTTTATCTTTTATTAGAAAATAAAAAATAATTTATTTAATTTTATTAATGGAAACTTTGTTAAATTTATAAAAAAGAACTTTGTCAAAAAATAATTTTTCTTTAAATATATCATTATTGCTTTACTCTTCTGGGCAAAGCTGGTGTTGTGAAGATGACATATAAATATTGGGGTTAAAAATGTTGAGATGAAAAAGTAGAATAAATTTTGGACATTGTTCCGGAAGAGTGATAAAAATGAGGTGTGATTGGTATATATGATAAGTAGGTAAGTTCTTTTTGAAGGAAGATGAAGAAAATATGTGACTATGGAAAGGGAGGCATATGAGTATAGTAAATTAAATTTTTGTGCAGGATTATACATATATGTGTAAGTCTGTTCTTTTTCGTGCGCACACAATTAATTTTTCCTTTTATTGGAAAAAAAGTGGTACAAAAGTACACGTGTGTAAAAAAAAACTCGTTAGTTTTTAATTATATGATTTTGACTGATAAACATTAAATTTTAAATTAAGTTTTACCTATATAAATTATAAATTTAATTAATTTATTATTTATCCTGTATTATCATTATTTTTATATTTTTTAAGTATTTATCTTTTATCTTTTTATTTTTTTTTAAATAAAATTGTTATTTTCTTGATTATATAGTAGCATAAAAAGTTATATAAAAAATGGTTTTTTATTGAACTTGATACCATGATTATGTTAATTACACTAATAAAGCAAATTATTGTTATTAACAATCTTAATTTTGATGAAAAATCTTTGATCCATTTCAAAAAATTTAACGAAAAAGACCAAATTGTATTAATTTTTTAAAAATCGGGATCAAATTAAAACTTAAAAAAAATGGAGAATCAATTTAAAAATTTTAAACAAAAACAGATACCAAAAATTAATTAAACAATTTTTTATCTTTGAAATTATCTTAAAAACTTATTTTAAGAATAAAGGAGATTTACGGAAATTAGTTAATAATTTTATTTAAAATTGAGATATTATGAAATACTCTACATTGTATGCTTACGGAAGAATAAATTAAAGTATTGGAAACGAAAGTTTTAACAAATCGGAAAAAAATGTTACCAAAACGGAAAAGAAAATATATTTTGAGGATGTAAAAAACTTTATATAAATATACATAATTTGATTGGATTATAGTGTTATGATTGAATTATATTTGTCATTCATTATACAGGTGTGAAAACAAATTGCTAGACCAAGTGTCTTTCAATTGATAGAATGATTGTTTAAACAATAAGTGATGACATTTAATGTTTTGCTAAAACATAATTGTTTGGACATGTACAATGTGTTTTTTTGGGAGGATTTATTATTCAAAAGGAAGTAGAAGCGAAGCTTAGCGGATGACTATCGTGTTCATTTGGGGTGGTAGAAGGTGACGTCGAGCAATAGTTAGCAAGATTCATTCGAAATGTAATATTATTGTGCATGGTGAGATTAGAGGGTGATACATTCCAATTTATGAAATTACCTCCTCATACTTATATTTTCCATGAGGTAATGGATAGGAGGCAATGGTGCCGAGGCCAAGTTGTTGTTGTGCAAGTAAACCTCAATGTAGTGCAGATGAAGAAGACGAAGCAATGAACAATTCCCTTAAGCATTGAAAAACATTGGAACGATTCCATGTGTGCTGCATGTTGCTTGGAAGGATTCGACGTTGCTAGGAATTATCTCACTTTGTTTGGAACGATTCCACACTTTATTTGGAATGATTCCACATTGCTTGGAATGACTCCACTTTGCTTTGAACGATTCCACAACTATTACACTTTCATTCATTCAATAAAATTTTAAAAAATTACTATAAATTATTTATATATCATTTAATATTACTTTTAACACTAGGTACTATTTTGTAATCTAACTTTTTATCTATTAAATTTTTTTTAAATGTCACATTAGTCAATCTAGTCACAAATTTTCACAAACTTCACTCCCTAAACACTCTAAAATCACCTTCAAATCCTTTAAAAGAAAGGATAATAATATTTTAACCAATTTTTTTTATCCACTTTTAACCCACTACTTTCATCATCCTTAGATCATCACATCACATGACTTAAAAAAATCAAAATAGATAATTGAAGAGTATTTGGAGTGATGGGTTAAAAGTGAGTAAAAAAAGTGAGTTAAAATATCATTATCCTAAAAGAAACAACACCAACTTCAACCTCAAGTTCTTCCAAATCTCCTCTCCCCCAACACCAACACCAATTTCCTCTCCCCCAAATCAATATATAAAAAAGAACATAGTCATAATAAACAAGGATGAGGTTGTCACTTAAGCAATATTTAGTTATTTGACAATGGAGTTATCATTTAAGCAATATTTAGTTATTTGACAAGAAAGGTGATGGAACAATATTTTTTTCGTTTAAAAGTTTTTTTCTCAAATATTAAAATGGATGTCCAGCAAAAGTGTTTAGAGGTTTAAGAAAAGAAAGACCAAAGTTAATTATCACTTCAATTGTTATATAGCAAGCATGTTTCGTGTGATTGAATTATTCCCTTACAATTTATATATTGTGTGAGTTGGTTTTGAATAATAAATTAATTTAAGTTAAGAAAAGAATGTAAGTTTTGTGATTTGTTTGGTAAATAAATAGTTACATGAAAATTTATCACTTCAAAAAAGGTCTTTTCAGGAAAACATTGCATTTGACACAAAATTTTGGTCATGTAAACTAAGTTGTATCTTGTAAGATGGTCATCCATTACATCATTCAAAGTCAATATTCTAAGTGAAATATCTTTTCTAAAATTTGTTTGGTCTAACAATATTGCATTTGTCAATGACAAAAGTTATGATATGCATTAACTGGACCTAGGTTAAGTTTCTTACCCACGAGGATTAAACCTTTCATAAATTTTGTGAGAAAGTCCAAATATATATATATATATATATATATATATATATATATATATATATATATATATATTTCACAACTTTCTATAATATTGTATCACAATATCAAATAAGGTAGAAAATAAATTATTCAACAAGTAATATGTAACAACATTGTAACTACATAATAAAAAAGTCCTAATAAAGTAAATAGAAAGATTGTTTGAGTACGTAGGAAAACTTCTTATAACCTACATAATCATCAAAATTCTCACAGTCTTGTTGTTGAGGGTCTTCTTGTTGTTGTTGGGACTATGGTTATTGGGTTGGGCTAGGCCGCTGGGTTGGGCTGCTCCTATTGAAGATGGGTTTGGGTATCTGGAGCAGGTATCACATGACTAGATTTTGAAAGGACTAAAATTGGCGTTTCAAATCCTCATATGCCTCATCATGTGCTTCTAGTTGTTGCAAGATAGTTAACATCCTCAAAATTGCAAGTGGAAGTAAATGGTTGGTGTTTGAGGCTATCTCTTCCACTTGTGTAATTTGTAATAAGTTATCTTGTTCTATATAGTCTTCTTTTATTTTTTTCTCACCGACAACCTCAATCCAACATTTAGTCCTAATGATCTCGTCATGTGCATCATTATCATTGTTATGTCCTTTTGATACACCGGGGCATGACCCGACCTCAAATTTGGTCTATGAAAGTCTACAATTAAATTCTTCCCATTATTAAAAAAATGAAAAATTAGTTAAATATGGTTCATTTATAAATTTAAAGATAAATAATATTAAAAATGTTTGTTTACATGTGTCCTTCAAGATCTTTCATCCACAAATTGGTTACATCCTTTGGGTTTGTTGAAAAACCTCTTCAACAAAAACAAATCATCCCAAATTTTATGCCTGTAACAAAATATGAGGTTATAAAAATGTAGGCTCATGAGTGATAAAGGAATCACATGTGTGTAGCTTTCACCCTTTTTTGAAACCCTATTTTCTTAGGTTGTAGCATATTTATTACAATTGAGAGGATAATTCCAATGTGCTAGCAAGTTATCCTACACATCCTCCCCAACCCAATAAGGAACCCAAGAGGTAAAACAAGTCATGTAACAAAATTCAATTTTTTAAGATGATATAAACTATTACCCTTAATCATAAGGTTCTATCATTGTTCGATTATGGAGAGGAGAGTCAGTTTCAACAACTAAATCATGTGAATATAATTTGAGAGTAATAACACGAAAGGGTACTAAGGATATGGAGGGCCTAGAAGTAAGTAATTAGAAATTATATGTAAATTTTGATTCCTCGGTGAATTTTCATTGGTAAATAATGTATTTCTATTAGTGAAATATATTCACTTTTTGTCTTTAAAAAGCTACATATAACACACATAAAACAAAAGATGGAAGATAAAATGGGAGAAAAAACTAACAAATTAAAGGCAATGAAGAATTTGAAAGTGGAGAAGACGAATTTGAAATTGTTGCTACGAGAGGACGACTTCATCTTATTTCCGAATCTCATGTTCTTAAATCACTTCTCTGTCACATTAGATACTGAATATGTCACATTATTATTCTCCTAATAACATTAACATGGGTTTAGCCAACAAAATAATTTTAACTAATTTTAAATAAAATTTTAATTAAATTGAAGTTTGAAATATTGACACTACATTGGAAAAAAATTAAATACGGGGAAAAATATTATTTAGTCTTTTCTTTAACTTAAATATGTTTTTTTTTATAATTTTTGTTATGTAAAAGCAAAACAAATATTGTATTCTAAATAGAAAGGCAGGATAATGTTATTTGGAAAAAAAATAATTATGATGTCAATAATAACAACATTATGATAAAAACTTTTTTTCTTTTGAAGGAAAAATGTTATTTGAAATAAAACAACAATAAAAAGTTTGATGGTATTAGTTGAAGACGTAAATTTTAAAATAAGGTTATCCCATACATTATTGCAACTTTGATATCTTTCCTAAAGTCAAAAGTCAATAATTATGTATTATTACATGAAAATATATTAAAAAAATAATATAAATAAAACATGATAATTTTATGAAAAAAATATAAATAAAACATGATAATTTTTGAATTGTATGTGTTTATAAAAATGCTAGCACCAACACCATTTCCCTTGAAAACTTTCAAAAATCACTCGTTGATTTAAGAAATTATAACAAATTGAACATCTTTCCAACCGAAGTCTCTGAAACTTTATCTCAAAGTTTGCTCCAAAGCACAAATGACCACATAAACTCAACATAAATTGAAGTTCAAACCTTTTAAAAACACTAAAAACTACATATATATATATATATATATATATATATGTATATATATATGTATATATATATTCACCTCGACTTCTTCTAAAAATATTAGTCCATGAAATTAAAATAGGACAATCCCTAGCTACACAATCAATATTTACCTTAAGCCAAGCAAACTGAACTTGTCATATTACATCCGTAAATGAAACCCTTCTACTTTTCTTAGTTTGAATATTGAAAATTTTCAGCACCAACAAACGAGAGACGACATTACTCATATACTTTTTAAATCTGTTTTCATAATAACTCATTTATTTGAAAAACAACAAAAGTAAAAATAGTTGAATTTTGAAATGTCTTATGATTTCTAGTTCTCCAATTCATTCGGATAACTTCAATAATGATAACCATTTAAATCACTTTAAGTAAAGGACTACAAAGAAACTTTGCACACAAAACAACCAAATTTAAAGAGAAAAACTGCAAATCCTGAGTAATTTTCTTTAAGCATTCCTACAATCGCATATCAATGAAACATTAAAAGAACAAATTAAAGAAAAATTTAGCATTGTTTCCATATAAATAACACATGGAACCATAAAATCACCTCCTTTTTTAATCTCAAAATTAATAGGTAAACAATCGTACAACTTATTAAAAACCAAAGTTTTAGATGCTGACATTACATCCAACCAAATCACATTTCCTCAATCCACATGTTTCGTAAAAGTAAATTTTTGCTACTTTTTTAGAAAACACGCAAATATTATCCAAAATCTATTTAGACATGTATTTTTAACATCATTTGACTTGATTAAAGAAAAAATTCACAGAAATATCACAAGGCCCATCTTAACAACTTCTTCGATGCTTTCTCTAAAAGTCCTTTTTTCCTTCTTATTTACTGGGCTAAAATTGGGTTGTTACTTCTTGCAATTTAAAAGTTTTCTTCCTGCAGCCCATCATACCTTCTGATTTGTTTTTTTTTTTTTTTCCAGAATAGGAGTGGGTGTGTGTTTTCCGGAAAAGTGCGTGAGTGCATGTTTCTGGAATTGATTTAGTGTGTTTTGAAAAATAAAATCTGGAATGATGGGTGCATGGAGAAATTTGATTAAATGCATAAAGAAACAGCTCTAAATTTGTGTTTTTTATTCCCCTGATTGATACTTATATAGTCTTTAAATTTTTTCACCTCTTCAAAATCTACTCTTTCATTCTTTTGTCATCTTTATCTTTCTTGTCAACGGAGCAGGTAGGATATGGGTAGTAGTTCCCCGTACCTTACTCGCTGGATAAATATCTGTCTCGTATCCGTATCCATATCTGTACGGGTACCCGCCTATTTTTTTCTTATATGTGAGTATTCACGGGTACCCGTGGGTATTTACAAAATTATTTAAAAAACAAATATTTAATCATAAATTGAAATAAAATAAAATAAAATACATCACTGTCATAAATTTTAAATAAAGTTCAAATCAATTTAAGTTCATACAAATTCAAATAATTATAATAGTAAATATAAAATGACGTGTTCAACACAATGAAAATTCTTTGATTAGTGCTTTGATCAATAAATTCACTTCCTCTGATTGATTCCTGAAAAATAAACAAAATAAACAAATAATAAACCTCAATTACCAGGTACCAAGTATTCTTATTTTGATTCCATCATTTGACAACAAGCATACCATAAAAGTCATTGTCTATATAGGATTTGATGTATATGCCCAATTTAAAAGCAAGGAAAGAGAAGAATGTCAATGGATGTACCTGAAAGAGGATAACGTATCGATACTTGAAGTTGGAAGAGTGAAGACAGAAAACAAGACAAAATATGCAGCTTAGAAAAAATTAGGTTAGGATAATTTTTACTAATATATATATATATATATATATATATATATATATATATATATATATATATGAGGGTATTTTTGTGAATTAAAATTTAGTGTGTATGGGTATGCACGGATAAAGATACTGTGATATCTGTATCCGTCCCGTTAACATGCGAATATCAAAAATACCCGTATCCGCAGGTAGCGGATATCCATTTTCAATATCTGTTTCTACCCGTTGCGGATTTAATATCCGTTTTTAATATTCGTTTAATATCCATTTTTAATATTCGTTTTCTACTCGTTATATATTATTTTTTTGGCCAACTCTGAATAAAGTTGATTAAATAGACTTAGTATGGTAATTTTTCCAAAAACACCTAAAATATACCGGAGGAAGCTGAAAAAAAAAAAAAAACTTAAACTAAAACAGACTAGTTTTAACTTGAACTATTTAACACATGACTCAAATGAAATAGGTCAAATAAACTTCTAAATCCATTTTTAAAAAATAATAGTTATAATTAAAACATAATTTTTAATTAGAAAATATTGTTTTATTGAATAGTATACGTGTGTCAATTTATTTATCATACCACAATATCTTGAAAAACGAAGTTAATTTTGTTTATATGATTTAATTAAAAACATAACGTATTTGATTTTTTAAATTTGAAATTACTTTTTATTTCTTTCAAATTGGGTTCAAATAGCTTATTGTTGCAATACACGACCGACTTAAACCAATTTAAAATATGACTATAATCGGACCAAACAATTTTCATTTGGCTACTTGTGGGATTGCTGGTTTCCAACTCTATTTCTAAGAATAAGACAAGGTTCATATTCCATACAAAAATGAGCTTTTAGTTATATATATATATATATATATATATATATATATATATATATATATATATATATATATATATATATAAGTAAAACAAAAATATGAAATATGTTAATTTAATGAGAGAATTCCCATGTTAATTGTAATATCTCGATTTAATAGTTTTCATACTATCAAAAAGAACATTTAATTTTGGATAATTCAAAAGCAGTGGATGGAAACAGGCCAGTATAAAGTACAATACAGTCATCCTCAAAATAACTATACATGTACTATCCATATATACAGTAAAGAAAGGGTTTCAACACCCAAACCATCTAAGCAGAACCAATGTGACATCAACAACTGAAAGTGTCCAACACCACTCAACTCCTGTCTAGGAGGGGTGTATCCTCACCTACACCTCTATTTGCTCACGTCATTCAGTAAGGACGATCATTGCAAAAATAGAAGACACATAGAACACACAGCATACAAGAAGGGTAAGCTAACTTGGACCAAGAGTAAATCATGCAATTTTTTATAGTTAGGCAGAAATCAGAGTTGATCACACAATTATCAAAATCATCCAATTAATCCCAACCATAACACCATACACCATTCTATACTCGATATCCGGATTATGTAAGTGACATTGGAGCTCTCGGTGGCTTGCACTTGTGACGGTTTCCAAACTCTGCAGAGTTTTAGGCACAAGGGGTATTCACCCAACCACTCCCAAGGTAAGCCCCATCATGTCTATGACGGATCGGGTCCATAGACCAGGACCTCTTGCTACTCCTCCCGACGTAATCCATCATACTCTACATGAGTCTTAATGGTTACTAGGAGCGTCAGGATGCCACCAATATGAGTCCTCATGCCCTTATATTTACTAAAATCATTTTCCTTAGAATTTTCCTTGAAATCCTAACTCCAACATATTCTCATTCATACCAATTTCACACTCAATTCCATCACACTGACTATCATGCATAAGGATCACATACAAGACCAGCCATTATCATATTAATGCAATTAATACAGTATCAATTAGTCAAAAACAGTGAAGAAGCTAACTTTTGCAGGGAAACTCGCTTAGGCTAGAGGGTCTCGCCTAAGCTAGAGAGTTTGTCTCGCTTAGGCGAGTTGCTCTTTTGTCTGGGCGAGACCTCTTACAGTGGCAAAATAAAAATCCTGGGTAAACTCTCGCTCAGGCTAAACTGGCTCGCCTAGACGAGAAGTTATCTCGCTCAGGTGACTCCAGCTCGCTTAGGCGAGATTTCACGCAGTGACAGAGGTGATCTTCTGGTATTTTCGCTCAGGCGAGAGCAGCTCGCCTAGGCGAAACTACCAGGAAATCTCATCTGTTCTTCACATGCAGGCTCGCTCAGAATCATCCAACACCCAATTTCACACACAGGCAGTTTCAAACATGAATTGAACAAACAATCAAGCAATTCAATCACTCATGAACACATTTCATACGAAATTTGGGTGAAAAGTCAACTTCCCTTACCTATTTTTGGGTGAATACTTGAGTGAAGACAACCTAAGAGAGGAGAAGCAGAATTCCTCATCTTGACCTAGAACAATTCATCATCCAGCCACATGGAAAGGATGAACACATGATTAAACTCTGAATGGAAGCAGGAATTCGAGTTGAATTTCGAAATTGAACTTCAAACCACAAAGGGAGACTTACCTAGAAAAAGAGAGGCTATGAGTGAAGGCAGCAGGAGGCTCAGGTGTGGCTTCTTCTCCATAACCTGATCAAAAAGCAAGAGGTGGTGAGATGGCAGCAAGGATTAGAGAGAAAGACAGATGGGGAGGGAGTTGAATTTGTAGAGGAAATGAGAGGGATGGGGTTTGAGTTTCTGTTTTTGGAAAACTTGGAAAAGAAGGGTATTGCATTAATTATTATTTTGCATTAAATAAATTATTTATTAAAAACAATAACGCTAAGAGAGGATTGAGTAAAGTGAGATGATTTTGTATTTTAAAGTCATACATATTATTTATTAGTTTAAAGTATGAAAATAGTTTATGTAATAATTAATCATAAGCGGTTATGTGTAATAAATTTATTAACTTACTAGAGAAAATGTGTGTTATTTTTTCAAAATATTAAAATTATTAAATTAAAAGAAAAAAGTCAAACAAAAAAAATAACTAAATTTAAAAAACAATTGGTAAAGAATAAAAGTGAAAAAAAATGTGAACACCAAAAAATAAGAATCTCTTTATGTAATAAAATTTTATTATCTATTTTAAATGTTACACCAATAATAATTGTTCTTTAACCAACAATAGTTTTTTTCTACTCTCATCATGTATAAATCTTTTCTATTTTATTTTGTATTTATTATAGGCTTAAATATTATTTTTCCTACATTTTCGTAGTGTCATAATTTTCGTAGTGTTTACTGTGGATGGTCCTCATTTTTACCAAATGTTTACAATGATCCTCATTTTCGCAACTCGTGATTAATTTAGTCCTTTACTGTACGTCGTTTAAATAAGTAACGGAGCACAGTACAGGTGGCACCGTTTAGATAAGTAACGAAGCACTGTACGAGTGACACTGTTTGTATTACATTGTACTGAAGTGTATTATGTGTACTATACAGGTGGAGTAATTAGATATTTTGGGATAAATAGGTGAGCTAGGGTTTTGAAAATGAATTGTTGGGCAGTTGGTCAGTTGTTGCAATCTTCTTCCTCCATTCCCAATATGTGTTGTTGCACGATCCAATCTTCTTCCTTTACCTCTGGTTGAATCATTGGAGGCAAAAGTGTTGTAGCAATTCGTGCAATGTTGGTGGTTCAACGAGAAATGGGGGATTAACCCCGATTTGTAACCGTGGAGAGAATATCACAACATTTCAACCACAAACAAACCCCAAAACAGAATTACGAAAACCCTAACCCTAACTGATAAAGAAATCACATGTACTCGTCAATCCCTAATTGCAGTGTGACCTAATCGGAAAATTTTTGCCCCAGATTGAAGAGTTAATGTTAATAATCCACATGTACATTATACGTAATACACCCAATACAAATGTAATACAAACAGTGTCACATGTACAATGCTCCGTTACTGATTTAAACGGTGCCACCTGTACCGTGCTTCGTTACTTATTTAAATGACGTACACTACGGAAATAAGGACAATTTTAAAGATTTGATAAAAATGAGGACCATGACAACAAACATTAAGCCTTTATTATATCACATTATTTAGATTTATTAATTTTTTCTTGTTTTATATTTCTTTGTTATCGTTAAATATTCTCCTATTCACAATCCCTTATTTATAAATTGGAATGAAAACATTTGAAAATGCATTTTCATAATGATAGTATATTTATAACTTTTATGAACAAAAAGTATTTCTATATTTCGAATTTATGATGGTTAATATGAAAATATAAATGGTATATTTGTGGTTTTGAAATTTATGATGGCATTCAAAAGTCTGGTTTTGAACGACCTCAAAATGTGGCAGGGAAATAGTAAAGTTGACATTAATGAAGAGAGAGCATAATGATGGTTACGTGAATCACATTGCAATGCCAGCGAGAGAAAGAACGACGTCGTCTTCACCAACCTGAAATCGGTTATTCTCAGGCGCCAAAACCAGAGATGAAAAGAGGGAGAATAGGGAAGTTAGATACTCTTCTCTCATTCACCAGACAACGATCCACTCAAATTTTCATCGTTCTTGGCCTCTTCTACATTCTCTTCGTCTTCCTCGAGATACCCTTCGTCTTCAGAACCGCTCAAGAACAACCGTCTCGCCTCCCGCCGCTCGTTCGCCCCCCAAACGGCGTCGTCTCCGGTTTGACCCTAAACGACGCCGCATTTGATTCCTCCCTCTACCAATCCGCCTGCCGCGTCGGCAGGGCTATTTGGGCCGAACTTAAATCAGGCAAAGCGCAGGGCCCCGTTTCCAAGCCCGATAACCAATCCAGACCATGCCCCGGATCCATATCGGTATCCGGACCCGTATTTTTCAGCCGCGGGAGGTCCATGGTGATTCCCTGTGGCCTCACGTTAGGGTCCCATTTAACGGTGGTTGGGGAGCCGTTAAAACCGCAACGGAGGAAGTGTCAGTTTATGATGGAGTTGCAGGGGCTGACGACGGTGGAGGGTGAAGAACCACCTAGGGTCTTACATTTCAATCCTAGGTTGAAAGGGGATTGGAGTGGAAAGCCCGTGATTGAACTCAACACGTGTTACCGCATGCATTGGGGTACTGCAATGCGCTGTGATGGTTGGAAATCCAGAGCTGGGGAAGATACTGGTAAGAAAAAGTATGTTTATTCATTATGGTTGTGATTTATGAAACACTTTGCTTAAATTTGCTCCCCATATAAGAAGTATTTAGTTTATGAAAATCTAATGCTGCTACATTTGAGACATATAAGCATGTATTTTTCCAGACTTAAATATAAAGAAAAAAATACCTAGGTTTATATTAATTAAGAATGCTAGTTAAATTCATATAATTTCTTGATCTCATTAAAAGCAATTGCATTTCTTCAATTGCCTTTAATCATGTCTATTGTACTTTATGCACATGTTTAAATTAATTGAAATTAACTTATATTGCAATTTGCCAAACCGGAAAATTTTGTCTATATTTGTGTCAAGGGAGTATATTCTCCATACATTGGAGCATTGTCCCATGATGATCCAAGAATGAAAATTGTACTCATTATGAGTGATCTATAATCACAATGATTTCTATTCTTTTATTTTGCTTTTGAGTAATGTCGAAGAAGTATGTTCTTGATTTGAATTTACCTACACTTATTGAGTTTTATGATTTTGTATACACAGAGACATTCCTATCTAAAAATTAAACTATCTACTATACTATAAACCATCAGAAGGCATGAAATTCAAATATAACTTAAACATTCAT
>Ga0214542_1004988_pt1 | contig 25721 bp, 10 predicted proteins | sample CNSS1metaG_FD_160096 | JGI IMG/M metagenome (GOLD analysis project Ga0214542, IMG submission 160096) | Root nodule microbial communities from cowpea collected in UCLA plant growth center, Los Angeles, California, USA - CNSS1 | ecosystem: Host-associated > Plants > Roots > Nodule | place: USA...
TTTACCAAACTTACTCAATAAATCCAATAATCACAAATCCTAATTAAATCAATCTTTAAGCACAGAAAATTCAATTAAATCCCCAAATTTAAATATTAAATGAGGGCAAAAATTTGAACTCATCACCGGGGATATACAGATCAAGGAAGACCTCACCGTAGAAGTACCACCCATCACTCTAGAGGAGAGTAAGGTTGAAGAACGTCGAGGGAGAGCGGTTAGTCTCGTTAAAGTCATATGGGATCGGAGGACAGGTGCCTCAACTTGGGAGTTAGAGGAGGACATGAGAAAATCACATCCACATCTGTTTGTCTGGTGAGTCTTTATTTTCGAGGACAAAAATTTTCTTGTTGGGGAGAATATAAGGCCCGTTAAATTTATTCTTTATTTTCTTGCCCTAAATTAAAGGGTTGCCCTTGTAAGTGGGCCTAAGGGCTGGCCCAACAGATAAAGTCACTCCTAGTTGCCCTAACTCATACTTCCACTCTTTTTAGTGAACCTTGAGTCGCAGTCGTCAACCCCCTCTGCTAGGGTTTCTTTTTCCGCTGTTACGTCGAGCCAGGAGGTTTCGTTGCTCCATGTAAGTGTCCTTCGAGTTCGTGCTAGTTCCCTTTATCACCTTTTCATAATCTGTAGTTAAGAGCCATGGTTAACTCCATTTTTTTTGTTCTGTTCCACTCTCATCTCAGCCCTATAATTCATCCTTATAGATGTTGTGCTCGTGGTCATGCCGTTGGGGTCTTTGCTAAGCTTTCCAGGTACGGGGAAGTTAGAGTTTTTCGAGTCTTGAACGATTTTTTGGCTGGTTTTTATATTTGTTGGGTATTGCATGAACTGTATGTTTGTGATGAATGTGTGATCGATCTTGGACTGTTGTTTGGGTGGGGATATGTGACTGTTGCAGGAAAGGCAGTGGCGAGATCTGTCAATCTCTCCCAAGCTAGAGAAAATCGCCCAGGCGAGACCTGTAGGAGAAACCAGGGTTTCGCGAACCCTCGCCCAGGCGGACGACTCTGGTTTTGAGCGAGGCCAGTCTCGCTCAGGCAAGAGCCACTCGCCTAAGCAAGGAGGAGTGAAAGCCTGGAATGTTGTTGTGGTCTAGCCCAAGTGAGGGACGCCACTGTTAGGCGAGAGGTTGTCTCGCCCAAGCGAGCCAGGACTCGCCTAAGCGAACCTGCGAGGAAATCCCAGCATTAGTCGCGATCTCGCCTAAGCGAGGGTCTATTGCCTAAGCGAGAATACCCCTCTCGCCTGAGCGAGGGCTCTTGGCTTGAGCGAGATATGCTGCAGGTTAGATAACTCTCTTAAATTGGGAATTTGATTGTTGGTTATGATGTGTTTTGTATGAGGTATGAAGTTTGTGAATTGAAAGGCATGGTATGATCTGTGTTATAAATTGTATAAATGTGATTAAGGGATCTTGGCATGTGAAATGGATGAGTGGGTTGGAATTGAAGAGGCATGATATTGATATGAGACGAGGCCCTAGACTCATGGGGTGGTAATGACCAGTGGTATGGATTTAACATGTGATACTAATGAGGATTCATTTTCAGGGGTGGGTACGAAATTGTAATCATGATTAATGCTCTCTCATTGTGATGTATGATTTTCAGTCTGTGTTAGTGTGTAATTCCTTGGAGTCTCTAGGTGAGACTTCTGAGGTCGCGCTTTAGTGGTCGGGACGTAATTCCATGACCCCTGTTAGTGGGTGTTCATGGTGGTGCCCCATCTGTATAGTCTAGTAAGAATTCAAGGTAAGGTTGCATCCTGACACTCTAAGGAGTCAGTTAGTCTCACTTAGAGCGGACTGTCTCCTGTGGTGAGAGTAGCAAGAGGCCGGAAATTCATTAAGGGCTAACCTTGTGGTGAGGGAAATGGATCATTGTAACACTTGTAACACATAGCTCGGGGGTGAGCAAAGGTATCCACCACAAGTGCAAGCATCCGCTAAATCCGACCAGACTATATGTATCCGGATGAGTCGAGTCAGGGTCTAGTGTATTGTTTGAGAAGTCAGAAATGGTTTGGATGATATATGAAATGCTTGGATTATGTGATGATATGTATCTACTTGATGAACTGTTTTACTCTAGCTTACCATGTTTGTTGTATGGTTGTCTTGTATGTGGTTGTTCTTTCTTGCGATGATCATCAATTTAATTGATGGGAACAGATGGGCGAGGTTCTCGTGGTCAGCAAGGCAATGGCGATTTCGCTACTTAGCCATCTGGGCTGGACTTTATTCTTTTTCTTCATGGGTTTCTTTAGGGCTATGACCCATGTATTGCTTTAGGCCTTATTGTTCTACTTCCTTTTGTTATACTTTTATCTGGTTTCCCGTTGACATCATGGTGTGCCCAGTTTGTAGGGGTTGTGTAAAGGACCCCATGGTCTACGCTACAGGACTATCTTTGTGTGACGTTTCTTTTAATTTCGCTTAATAATTAAATGGGACGTTAAATAGTGATGATAATAATAATTATAGTTAATAATAATTATTATAATTATAGTTAGAGCTTATAATAATAATTATTATTATTATAGTTATAATCGGTGATAATAATAATAATATAAACATAAAATAATAAATATCATGAAAATTAAGTTATATTATTGTAAATATTATTATTAAAGTAATGAATTTGTAAATCCAGTTTTAAATAAAATAAATAAAATTGATATCATAATATGGTGTAGTTAATTGATTTTACGAAATAAATATAATTGTCTATGATCCGTGCACGCACATTTTTTTTATTTTTAATTTTTATTTAAAATATTTTTAGAATAATAATATAATTGTTATTATATTTATATAACCTTTAAAAATATTAATACTAATAATATTAATATAAATTGTAAATTGTAATATTTTTAAAAGATTAAAAATCTATTTAGAAAAATTATTTAGTATAATAACGTTTTTTAAAATTAAAAAACCACTTATACTAATAACACCATTATGGATAGTAATAGTAATAGTAATAATAATAATAATAATAATAATAATAATAATAGTAATAATAATAATAATAATAATAATAATAGTAATAATAATAATAATAATAAAAATAATAATAATACCAATAATAACAAATGAATGATAATAATAATAATAATAATTTTAATGTTATAAATATTAATGTCAATGTTAATACTAAGATTAATGTTAACGATAATAATAATCTATAATTATATATAAAGATATACATCAGCACCAAAAAAAATAAATAGAAATAATAAGTAATTGAAATATGATCTTGTAGTAAATAACATTAAGATGTGTGTCTAACTGTAATAATAACTATACCATTATAATAATATATAGCAGTAGTAGTAGTAATAATAATAATAATAATAATAATAATAATAATAATAATAATAATAACAATAATAATAATAGTAGTAATAATACAACAACTAAATATAAAAAGATATGCACATTTTTGTATCTTTTTTGTTTTTACAATTTTATCTTCTTAATTATTATTTATTAAATTTAAATAATTATTCATAATAAAAAGTTATTTGTCAATTTTATCATTTTACTAATTTTGATAACTATTTTTTTATATTCAAATAATCACACAAATATATGAACAACAAAACAAATAAAAAATGGAAGTAATTGAGATATGATCTTGTAGAAAATAAAAGCAAGATGTGTGTTTAACTATAATCATAATAATAATAATAATACAACTATAATAATATAGCGTAATGACAAAAATAATAATAATAATAATAATAATAATAATAATAATAATAAAACTACATAAAGAGATAAATGTGTTTCCTCTTTTTTTTTTAATTTTATCTTCTTAATTATTATATTTTAAATTTAAATATTTATTAATTATAAAAATATTATTTTTTTAGTTTTATTATTTTACTAATTTGAGTAACTATTTTTTTGAATTGAAATAATTGTTCAAATGTAAAAGTAAATCAACAACAAAACAAATAAAAAGGGCAAGTAATTGAAACACAATTCTTATATAGGTATATATAAAGATATACATCAAAAACTAGGGATGGCAACGGGACTGGGCGGGGATGAGTTTCCCTATCTCATACCTATCCCCATAAAAAAAATCATCCACGTCCCCGTACTCAAACACATTGGGTATCAAACTTTTATCTCATCTTCATTCCCACCAGGGTGACGGATATATTCCCGTACTCATACCCATACCCATTTTCTTAATGTTTCGATATTAATTAATTATTTTTTATAAAATATTAAAAAATCACGGTAAAGAAAACATAGTATTAAAAGAAGGATTGTTTCTCCGATATCAAATATTCATAAATAAATTATAATTGTATATATTTCATATTAGAATATCAAATAAAATTTCATGAGAATCAAAATATTTATTAGATTTGCAAGCATTAATGGAACCCAGTTGATAAAATTTAAAAATATTTTTAAAAAATATAAAAGGAAAACATATATTTAAATTAAAATATATTTTAAATGTCTCTTTACATCAAAATTTTAAATTAAAATGAATCTCGTTATTATATACTAATAGAAATTATAATACATCAAAATCACACAAAGAACAAATATTAAACTAATAATAATAAAATTTTAACATAGATCGTGTACCTTTCATGCTTCAATATATCTTAGATTGTGATAAAAAAATCCAAAATGTAACATCACAGTTTTAACAACTTAAAAACATTTTATTATGAATATTCATATAAAGTAGATAGTCCAATGTATATGGTATATTAGTATAGTCATATAATATAGAACTACAATAATATCACACACATACATTTCTCAAGCTACTACTATTCCTTCTGTTTCTAAACTATACCTAACATGATCAAATCTCGCTCGACCGCCCAAACTGATAGCACCTCAACCACAAAAGGTACCACTACACCTGCATCTTCATATTCTCACACCAATAAGGTGATCATTGTAAAAGAAAACAAACAACACAAAGGAGAGAATACACTAAGAATGGTAAGCCAACTGAATAGGAGACTACAATTGCATTATAAAATAGTCTATATGCATACAAATTTCTATATTCAACAAATATAGCACAACCACATAACATATCATATTATGAATCAAACTCTTCTAGACTCAATATTATCTAAATAGGTGCTATTGTGTCAGACTAGTGAAGTCATGCACCTGTGGTGAAATAATGAAATAAGCTGCTCTCCCTGAGCTACCACCCACATGGTTAATCCCTTTTATAATCATAAGAAAAATGGAACCATCCTTATGACAAGACCCCCTGCTACTCTTACCACCTAACCATTCTCCTCTACGTGAGAATGAATAGTTAGCAGAGTTCAGGATAACTTCACAAAAATGGAACAATATTGATTGTCAAGGCACACCCTAATGAAACACATCACCAATGGGATTTCCTACCCGGGAAATACCTTACAACAGTTCACTACATACCTTTATTTCATAATATAAACCAATCATATACATCTTTAATCACATTTTCATATTCACATATCAACCAATTACAATCTCAAACATATTCATACATAAAGTACATCAAAACAGTGAAAACCATTTATCTAACCCAGACTTCAAAACAAAGATACCATCGGTCAAAATGAAGAATCACGTGCCTAGGATCAGTTGTCAAAATTTCAGCTTAATTCGACGGTTAACGAAGAGGGAATCTTCATTTTACCAATAGAATGCAGTGTTGAAAAACTGGGTAGTGCTTAGTGCCAAAAAGTGGCATCCAACACTGATCCATTCGCAAAAACCAACGCTTAGCGTCACCTGGCCAGCGCTCAACGCCAATTGATTCGCAAAAATGAGCGCTTAGCGCTACCACGTGAGGCTTAGCGTTGTATCATATATCAGCAACATCAATTTTGCAGTTTTTGGCAATCTAGGCCTATTTCATAGCTCAAATTGGTACTTCTCCTTTAGATATTGCTTTAAAATAGTCTTTAAAACCATGGAGTTGATACCAATTTGATCAATGGCTTAGATCCTAAAATTCCAAATTATTACCAATTCAAGCAACAACATAGAAATCAAGAATCACCCTCAATTTTAAATACAAAAACAATCAATCAAAATCATATCAATTTAGAACACCAACAATCCAAGGAGAATTTCACAAATTAGAGATTACTCAATTAAACACAAACTTAAAGTTAGTTTCCCTTACCTAATGATATCTACTCAAACTGCTCTATAATGCCAAAACCCCTCCTAAGCTTCAGAGGACTCTATCTACACGCACAATTATCAGAAAAACAATCAAATCATATCCCTATGATCACTTATCATCAAGGATTCAAGAGGGAAACAAAAAAAAACTCATGTGATCTGAAAAAGGAGACTCATGTGGGATCGAAAACCTAGTTAGAGAAAAGGGTTGAAATTCAACTTACACGAATAGAGAAATTGATTGGTCGAACTTGAAGAGCTCGCCGAGAGGATCAATCCTACGGTCTCGATTCGTCCATTAGATGACTAGAGAGACAGAACTCCTAGAGAGACTGAACTCCTAGAAAGAAGTCAAAGAACTCTATAAAAGTGGTTTCTAGAGAGATAATGTGTTTTAAAATAATGAAACTCGTTTATAATAATTCTATTTATATTAAAACCTTTTAATATTAAAATAATCAAGTCTCACTATTTTTAAACCACTATCAAATTTAAAACATCATTTATAGGGTTCTACACATAACAATTAGATTAAATTTTTATATTATAATAAATAAAATTTATTTTTACAATTATAGTGACAAAATTATAGTATGATTGATAATGAGTTAGAAAATAAAAAATAATTATATAAAATATATAAAGATAGTATTCTACATGATAAAAATAAACAACAAATAAAAATATTAAAAAATTATCAAATGTGTGTCTTAGAAAAAATTTAAGAGACTATTAAATAAAATCACACAAAGAAAAACAAATGTATAATTAAGGGTATGATAAGATGAAAAATACCTTAGAGATCTAAGCAAACTTTTCAAATATCAACATAGTCAATGATTGCGAAATAACGAGAAAAAAATTAGCGAAACAAAAAAGTTATTCAAATTAAACAAAAATTAATAGTAATAGAGTAAAAAATATATATTTTTTATATTACATAGTAAATGAAAGATTTATGCTATTGAATACTTAAATTGAAAGTGTTAAACGTACCAATATCCATACCTAGTCAATGCGGGGATTCTCCTTTAAAACGGGGACGAAGTTCGGGCAATATCCACTAGGACGGGTTTATTTGTCATCTCTATCAACAACCAAACTAATAAAAAGGACAAGTAATTGAAATATGATCCCGAAGTAAATAAACTTAAGATGTTTGTCTAATTATAATAATAATAATAATAATAATGATAATAATAATAATGATAATAATAATAATAATAATAATACAACTATATATATAAAGAGATAAACATCTTTGGTGTCTTTTTTGTTTTTTCAATTCTATCCTCTTAATTATCATATTTTAAATTTAAATATTTATTTATAAAAGAAAAATTATTTTTTCAATTTTATTATTTTATTAATTTTAGTAACTATTTTTTTGAATTGAAATAATTGTTCAAATATAAAGATAAATGAACAACAAAACAAATAAAAACGGCAAGTAATTGAAACATGATTCCTACATAATAAGTATAAGTAAAATGTGTATCTAACAATAATAATAAGTAATAATAATTATAATAACAATAATAATAATTATATTTCTTAATAATAATAATGATAGTAATAATAATAATAATAGTAATATAATAATAGAAATAATGATAGTTAATAATATTGATAAGGGTTAAATATGTTTTTGGTCATTTAACTTTTAGTGAAGACTGAAATTAGTCCCTCTTGGAAACCTTGAACCAATTTAGTACATCAACTTTGTAAATTTGTGAATTTAGTCCTTTTAACTTAATTATATTAAGTTTATTTGAAGTGAAGATTGGAATTAGTCCCTCTTGGAAACCTTGAACCAATTTAGTACATCAACTTTGTAAATTTGTGAATTTAGTCCTTTTAACTTAATTATATTAAGTTTATTTGACGTTTCAAACACATTTCATTATAGTATTTTAGTCTATTAGTCTGTTTACATCTGTTGACACATTTTCGCTTCAATGTTAACTAAGAAACACATCAAATAAACTTAAAATATTTTGGTTTAAATAACTACATCCATGCATTTTTAAATATGAGAGACTAAATTGGTTCAAGGTTTTTGTAACATCCCATTTAAATAATAACATAATTAAATGAAATCTTACACCGGATAATATAAAGAGCCAAGGTACTTAAAAGAAAATACTAAACCTCACTACAATGCCTACAACCCAAAAGGAGTAAGAGATAGCCAGTATTCGAAATAAAGCCTTAGGGACAATACAATACATGGGCCTTAGCCCTAAAGAAAAGCCCAAATAAAACGTGAAGCCCAACCCAAGTAGACTATGCAGCGGAATCATCTCTCCCCTGTTGACCATGAGTACCTCTCGCATCTGCTCGCATCAATAAATTGATGATCATCGCAAAGGTAGAAGAACAACATACAAGGCAATCAAACAAGCAAAGGGTAAGCTAGAGCCAAAAAGATTTCATCATGCAATCAAATATACTTTCACAGTCCAATATACATATATCATCCAAGCATGTTATGACCTTCAAATCGATACACTAAGACTCGACTCGACTCATCCGGAAACATATAACTTGGTCGGATTCGACGGATGCTTGCACTTGTGGTGGATACCTCTGCTCACCCCCGAGCTGCTCACCCCGAGTTATGTGTTACAATGAATCAATTCCCTCACACAAGGTTAGCCCTTGATGAGTTTCAGGCCTCCTGCTACTCTCACCACAAGAGTCAGTCCGCTCTAAGTGAGACTAACTGACTCCTTAGAGTGTCAGGATGCGATCCTTACCTTGAATCCTTACCAAGTTATATAGATGGGGCACCACCATGGACACCCACTAACAAGGGCCATGGAATTACGTCCCGACCACTGAAGCACGACCAGGAAGTCTCACCTAGAGACTCATGGATTTACGTACTGACAACATACCAATCACATTCCAAACAAACAAATAATATTGATCATGCATTTAACACCTCACGCCATCCTTTGCAACCCATCCTCATTCATATTCCATGTTGATTTCATATCATCCTATTCTTCCCAATTCGGGGATATAGAACTTCACCTCATACCAATACCATGCCATCAATGTATTATTGTTCATACTGAATTCATGACCACATATATAACCAACCATTTCAATGAAATCGCATGCCAAGATTTATCCAATTTCATCATTCACAATCCATGAATCACATCACTCATGCAAATTCATTCATCTCATACTTTATAAATGCATACCAAGACTTACATATATCACAAAATAGTATTCATCCCAAATAAATGAGTGCCAAAGTTTAAGTACTTTCAATTCCATACAATCAAGCACAACCCACAACCATAATTCTTACACCAAAATTCCCAAGAAAATTTATTATCACGAAACCAAAATCATTGCAGTAATGCGTGACACATTTCTCAAGCTACGGACATCTAATCGACGATCCAACCGGTCAAACCATAAAATAGCATGTTATGAACCACATGTCAAAATTTGAGATCAATCCAATGGTTAATGAGTCGGGAAAGTCAATTTTACTAAAACTACGCATATAAGAAAAACATACTCGCCCAGCGACTGTGCGACGCATCAGAATACGATAAATAACGTCAAATATCACAGTTTCAAGAATATTTGAACCCCTAACTCAAAATATACCACAACCCCCCAATCTTTTCTCATATTTCACAAAATATTAATCACATAAAATAGAAATAACTAGCTTCCCTTACCTAGAAAAGGGCTAATATTGGACTTCGACTCTTAAGCCAGTGAAACCAGTAGCTCCAAGGACAAATATATGAACTGAAACAGTGGCACGACAAAGGAGATTGGATTCACACAATGAGTCCCGACATAAATCACGAAAACAACTTAGAAAGGCTGGGTTCGAGAACTAACTTATGTGAACGAGAGACAGAGGTTGAGCTCACTTGAACAATGTGACAGCCTTTAACATTAGGGCACTCAATAAAAGTGGGTCTTACATTTTTCAAGTGGGACTAATTTCAATTTTGACTAAAAGTTGAAGGAGCAAAAACATATTTAAATCTAATGATAATAATACTTATAGGTTATAGTAATAATGATCATTAATTATAGTTGATAATAATAACGATAATAATAATTATAGTTAATAATAATAATTATTATAATTGTAGTTAGAGTCGAAAATAATAATAATAATTATAGTTAGAATTGATAATAATAATAATAATAATATAAAAATAAAATAATTATAATATATAATAATAATGATAATAATAATAATAATGATAAACAATTATATTTATAATAATAATAATAATAACAACTATGGATAATAATAAAAATAATTATTATTATGGTTAATAAATAATATTTTTGGAATATAATTTTTTAAATTAATATGATAGTAATTATAATAATAATATAATAATAATAATAATTATTATTATTGATAATAGTGAGAATAATAATACTAATAATAAAAATAAAAATAATAATAATAATTTTTTAGTAATTTTTTTTTCATATCAATAATATATATATATATATATATATATATCAATAATATATAATAATAAAATTAATATATTACATATTAATATTACTAATAATTGTGATAACTTTACTACTAATGTAACACCCCATTTAATTAATAACACTAATTAATGGAAATGTCACATAAAATAATATAGTAGCGCAGTCCTATAGTATGAGCACTACTCCTTACAATATCCAAGGCACGCTACGATGCCAAAAAGACAAGATATAAAGTTCAACAGTAATCAAAATAAGATTTAAAAGACTAGGCAATACATGGGTCGTAGCCCTAAGGAAGACAAAATGAGTAGAGCCCAAGTCCAGATGACTAAGCAGCGAAACCTCCATCACCCTGTTGGCCACGAGGATTTCTCGCATCTGCTCACACCAATAAATTGATGATCATCGTAAAAGGAGAAAACCAAACACACAGAACAGACAAGCAACAAGGGTAAGCTAGAGTAGAAAAATAGTTCATCATGTTGTCACACACAACTTTCATATTTCAATAGGTATATATATATATATATATATATATATATATATATATATATATATATATATATATATATATATATATATATATATATATATCAATCATGTTATGACTTGCACACAATACACTAGGACTCAGACACGACTCATCCAGATACATATAATTTAGTCGGATTCAGCTGATGGTTGCACTTGTGGTGGATTTCCCTACTCTACCGAGCTGCTCATCCTCGAGCTAAGTGTTACAATGTCTCAACCCCCACACATAAGGTTAGCCCTTAATGAGTTTCAGGCCTCTTGCTACTCTTCCCACAAGAGTCAGTCCGCTCTATGTGAGACTAACTAACTCCTTAGAGCGTCAGGATGTAACCTTACCTTGAATCCTTACTAAATTATATAGATGAGGCACCATCATGAACTCCCACTAACAAGGGTCATGGAATTACGTCCCGACCAACTAAGGCACCACGATGAGGTATCACCTAGAGGCTCATGGGATTACGCCCTAACTACATATCAATCATGTTTAACCATCCAATATGTACTGGCCATGCATATGAATCTCATGCCAACATTTATAACCAACCTTCAATCATTTTCCATTCCAAAACCATGCCTAAATTCACCATCTTTAGCCCATGAATCATCCCATACATACATCATACTCAAATCATGTTAAACTCATAAGCCACAAACCATAATTCATCTTGTTCATACAAAATCACTCAATTCGTACTTTTAAAGCAATATTAATACAAGCATAGAGTCAACATTTGAGAACATAGAAACATCAGAGCAAGCCACATTCTCGCTCAGCTTCTCGCTCAGGTAGAAAGGTTTCGCTAAGGGAGAGGGACTCTCGCTTAGGCGAGCTCCTTTTGCCTAGGCGAGAGCTCGACTTACAGGAATAATGGCATTACACGCATTCTCGCTTAGGCGAGACTTCCCTCGCTTGAGCGAGACGTTTGCTCGCTCAAAACCAAGTTGGTCGCCTGAGCGATGACTTGCATAAAATAGCCTAGGCGAGCCTTTGTTAATCTCGCCTAGGCGAGACAGGCTCGTTTGGGCGAGAAAACTAGTGTTCACCATTGTTCTCTCGTGCAACAGTCACACACACGCACCCAAGCAGTTCAAACAGGCATTCCCAGCGGCTCATATGCACACACAGTCCATCTAATCACAAAATAAACGGAAAAATAGGTAGATTTCATAAATATACAAAAGGATCTAGCTTCCCTTACCTGGAAATAGTTAGAAAATGCCTCGGCTCTAAACAATGGGCACGACAGCTCTAAGAACGGACTTGCGAACTGAACAAGACAATGAAACAGATTTAAAAAAAAGGAGTTTACCACGAAACCCTACTATAAATGCGAAAATGTGCCTAGAGGGGAAAAGCATGAACTGGAGCATAACTTACGCGGAGCAAGAAAGATGCGATTGAGCTTGCTTGACCAAGGTAGTACCAAACCCTAGCAGAGAGTTTGCGACTGCTCTATAAAGGATTAAGAGTAGGGATGTCAAAAAAATCCGTACCCATGGGTATCTGTGGATAAAACCCGCAACAGGTAGAAAACGAATAATAAAAATGGATAGCCGCTACCCGCGAGTACGGGTATTTTTGATACCCGCATGTTAATGGGGCGGATACGGGTATCATAGTATTCATACCCGTAGATACCCGTACCCGCTAAACTTACATCCCTTGACATTCTTCTCTTTCCTTTCTTTGAAATTCGGCATATACATCAAACCTTATATAGACAATGACCTTTATGATATGTTTGTTGTCAAATGTTTATTTTGTTCATGTTTCAGGAATCAATCGGAGAAAGTGAGTTTGTTGATTAAAACACTAATTAAAGAATTTCCATTGAGTTGAACGTCATTTTATATTTACTTTTACAATTATTTGGACAAGTATCATCTTGAGTTTATTTGAACTTTATTTAAATTTTATGACAATGATGTATTTTATTTTATTTTATTTGAATTTATGATTAATTTTTTTAAAATAATTTTACAAATACTCGCGGGTACCCATGGATACCCGTGGATATGAAAAAATAGACAAGTACCCGCATAACGAATACCCGATAGATATGGGTACGGGTATGAGCAAATATTTATCCAGCGGGTAGGGTACATGGGAGCTACTACCCGTACCCTACCCGTCCCGTTGACATCCCTAATTAAGAGAACTATTTTTTTTTTTTTGAAAGTGAAAGCAAAAGAGGGTGGGTTAGCTGGTTTAGGATCCTTGTACCCTTATGGGTCAGCTCTAGGCCCAACTGATTTGGGGCAGCCCCTTTTAAATTAGGGCAGAAAAGAATAGTAGGTCTTACAACTAATATATTAATAATACTAATAGTAATAATATATATTAGTAATATATAATGTTATTATTATTATTATTATTATTATTATAATAATACTAATATTGGTTATAATTTTACTACTATCACTATAAATAATATTTATAATAATAATACTATTAATAATTAGAAATACTAATACTTATAAAAATATTATAAAAAATAATATTACTTATAATTAATATTATAGTTGAAATCATAAATGAATAAAAAAAAAACAAATTGACTTTTGTAAGATTTGAACTCGGGTTCTTTTGTACAAGAATTTTAAAATGATGAAAAAAATAATTTTTATGACACATGTTAATAAAAGAAAATGGGTAATGTAGTAATTTTGGTAGTATATTTTTTTCTTAATATGTAATGTAATAAATGTAATAGATTGAACCGGATCCTTTTGTATTAAAGTTTTAAAATGACAAAAAAACAAAAACTAATTTGTATGGCACATGTTAATAAAAGAAAATGAATAATGTAGTAATTTTGGTAATACCTTCTTTCTTAATATGTAATAGATTTTGTTGCACAAATAATCTATTGCATTTTTCTTTTATTTTCCACTAGTGTAAACCGTATACAATATGTACCAGTGTATATGATTTTTTATTATAGTAAATTAAATTAATTTTACTTTATAATATAAAAGTCACAAAATTATATGAATATTTTATACCGTTATTGTTGGATTGAGAGGAAAATTATCAAATTAAATATGACACCTAAAATAATTATAAGAAAAATCATACCAAGTGAAATCACATGCGTATCATATTTTATGATAATGAAAAATAAAAATATAATTAAAAGCTTAGATATTATAGTAACTATTAAAACAAATATTATTCTTAAAATTTATACTGAAATTATAAAATAATTAAAATAAAAAATTACGTATGAAAATAACTATTTCTTATTAATTTTTATGATGTTATAATTATAGAATAGTTGAAAACAATTATTATTTATTGTAGTTAATTTTTCTGTAGATAATAAAATTAATGAAATAGATTGTGCTTATAAAAGTAAAATGGAAATATATACACATTTAAAATAAAAAATATTATAAATCCTTTATTAATAGTTATAAGTTATAGATGATAATGTAGCCTATATGTGGTAAAAAACTAATATTTTTTTTAAGAAAACGATTAAATGGAATGAACAGACTCTAGCGGGTACTCAAAAAAAAAAAAAAAAAAATATATATATATATATATATATATATATATATATATATGTTTTTTTTCTTCTTTCTGATCAATTGGTCCAAGCTCTCTTTGGGTCCAATATGTTGGTCCAAAGGATTGTGTCATTAAATTGCATACCCATAATTCATGGACCCATTCATGTCTAAAGGCCCGCATTATGTTACTCATGACATGACTGCCAGCCAGGCCATTCAAGTACCTCCTTAAATGGAAAGAGTTCCAAACAAAGAATCATCATTACATTAGGCTATAGTACAATAGCCCACAGATTCAACAATAATTCACTAATAATAATAAACATAATTATTCCAGTACTATAAAAATTATAAACTTTTTTTTTGTTAAATATTGATTTATTTATTTTCATTTAGATTAATAATAATAATATAATATAACATGAATAAGTGGTTTTGCCCGGGAGAAAAGAAGAGAACGGGGAAGAGTGAGTGTGAGTGAGAGGGAGAGAGTGGTGAGACCCGCTCACAAATTTGGCATAAAATTTTGAAAACCACCCCAGGCACATACTTTCACCCTCCAGCGCGCCCTCACAATCCAACACTACAATTTCATTTCGTGATTCCCCCCTTATCTCTCTTTTCTAATTCCAATCCCAATCAAAAGGATTCTATTCCGCTCCAATTTTAGGGTTTCTCTTCCACCTAGGGTTCCCAATTCTCTTCTCCTTCTGGTCCCCCTTCTCCCAACATGGCCACCGAAACCCTAGAAGACAACCAGCCTCCCCTCCATGACGATGATGACCTCGCCAAACCCCAACCCAACCCTACAATTCCCGACAAAGATGCTTCCGAGGACGCTGCCAAATCCGAGGATGCGAATGTCGAGGACAAGGACAGAACTGACTATCCGGGAGTAGAAGAGGAAGAGGCTCCTGAGAAGAAAGAGGAGATCGACGAGGATGAAGAAGATGAAGAAGAAGAAGAGGATGACGAAGCCGAAGAGAAAGAAGAGACGGTCAAGGCTAAGGGACGTAGCAAAGAGACTCCAAATAAGTCGAAGAAGAGTAAGAAAGATGCTCCGTCGGAGAAGAAGGATCCCGTTACGCCGACGAGTGAGAGACCCATGAGGGAGAGAAAAACGGTGGAGCGCTTCTCTGTGCCTTCGCCTGCGAAGTCTGGAAGGTCCTCTGCTAGTAAGGGTTTCACAATTGAGAAGGTATAGCTTCATTTTGTTTATTTAATTGTTCATATAATTTATTCGTTTTTTTGGGCTCGTGAGGACTGGAGTGAACTGTTCGTGTTTTGATCTCTTTGGGTTTCAGGGACGTGGCACGCAGCTCAAGGATATCCCGAACGGTGCGTCTTTTTCTTCTTCCTTACTGCTTTGTTGTTTGCTCCTTGTTGTTGTGGCATGCCATCTTGAACGGTTTAAACCGATTGTGCTGAATTTTTCTTCCTGATGACTTATGGATCAAGTAATTGTGAATGTAATGCGGTTTCTTGGGAAAAAGGTCTGGTGCTTCAGCATTTGCGTTTTAAAGAGATGTCATAGATTATTACTGTTTATGGTGTTTGCATTGCTGTTCTTTCCCTTTCCACTGTGTCTTTTATGCTCTGTTGTGTTCTACAACCATGTTATTTATGATTAGCCATAGTGTATTTTTAGATTCTTTCTCCCTCACTGTGGTGTTTCTTAGAGGCAGGGAAATGCTGCTTTTTGTTGATTTTAGGTAGGTCTGACTTGAAAATATGAAGGTAATGATTTCATGTGAGTTGTATTTTTGACACTTGTTTTACATTTACTGATGTCTGTTTTAATAGCATCCAACTGAATAATTTCCCCAATGAGGTCTTCAAAGTTTTGTTATTGGATTTGTGGTTCCTTCACTTTCTATGAAGTGAATTTAGTTGTTCTCTAACATGTACTTGCAAATTTTAACTGTTTGAAGGATGTGTCAGAATTCTTGCTGTTACTAGTAAATTCACTCCATTGGATTGACATTTTCTTGGTGGTTGAAACCCAATGTCATGCTTTTTCTTTATTATTTGTCTTGCAATATTGGTCTGGTATCGGATTGCTTAGAATATTATCATTGTGTGCAGAGTTCGAAATTTGATTGTTTGCCTGTCATTGTCCCTTTTCTACATCAGTGTTACCCAATTCAGTTATTTATGAACTGTTTCAGTGGCGTTTAAGTTGTCAAAGAGAAAACCTGATGACAATCTGCACATGCTTCATACTTTACTGTTTGGGAAGAAAACTAAGGTGATGTACCTTATATGTTTGTGTTGTTTTTATCACTTAAGGATGTGCAAACCCTTTAATATTAGTGCTATTGCTTAATGTTTTTGTAGGCACACAATTTAAAGAGAAACATAGGCCAGTTTTCTGGTTACGTATGGACTGAAAATGAGGTATTGTTGGTTAGTTATTGTAGTATCTCTGTCCTCCGTTCTATCACGATGAAGAGGAGTGTTAATACCAAACTTCCAAACACTCTTTCTAATTAACTTTTTGACTTTTTGGTAAAATTTATATTAGACTTGTTAAATAGTGAGGGGAACTTGTATTATTTAAAGGCTTATGTATAACATTTTCTTCACAATAGTGTTCGCAAGAGTTTGTTGGTGGCATTTCTGTTAATGTTATATTTTCACAAAGCATGAGAGTGTCTGAGGCTGTAATGAACCCCATAGTTTAAAGATCACAGCTTTATAATTCTTGGCAGGACAAACAGAGGGCCAAAATAAAGGAGAGGATTGACAAATTTGTCAAAGAAAAGTTGTTGTACTTCTGTGATGTTCTTAATATTCAGATAAACAAGGCCAATGCAAAAAAGGTAAGTATTGTTATAGTGTATTTCCATTTTAGAAGAGAATCTTGGTACTTTTTAAAATTAAATTATTAAATAAGAATACTTTCAGGAGGAGCTGTCTGCAAAGTTGTTGGAATTTTTGGAGTCCCCACATGCTACGACTGACATTCTACTTGCTGATATAGAGCAGGTTTGTTCTTTATACATTGTTTTAGTCAATTGACCCTTATGCAAATTATGTTTTGCATTGTTGTACTATGATTTCAGCAGCTGAACTATATTGAAACTGAAAGCATCTCTTACGCAGGTTGTTCATTTTAGTTTGAAATTGTTTTCTAATTAAGTTTCCTAAAATTAACAACATATAATTATTAGTAACACCTGTAAACAGCACTGTGATTAAATGCTTATTGGAGTCCAATCCTTATATTTTTTAACATTTTTGGTTGTGACAAATTTTAATTCAAGAGATGGATCAATGAAAATAATTACTTCCAATGAAGTAAGTATCCATGGCTGCCTTGTTTTATAGGTGCAATGAATCCTAACCTGGTGTAATATGTTGTTTTTTTTGTTCTATAATTCCATGTTATTATATGACTCACTTTTTTAAATTTGCTTCTACGTTAACAGAAAGGTAAAAAGAGATCCAGAAAGTCAGCCCCTAGCAAATCTCCAGGGGAAGCATCTACAGAGATACCTGCTAAGGTATTTTGTTATTACTATATACTGAAAGCATTCTAGCTTGCTATATAACTCAATTTTTTTCAAGTGGCATTTTGTGGATGATTTAATATCTTCTTAATTATAGTTGGTAGTTATTAAAACAATAGTTCTAGAGTTTGATTTTTAATTTAACATTATCACTTTTGTCTCCTGTGGTAGATGTCAAATAGATATTCTTTTACTATTTTGTTGAGGCCATTAAAGATTGAAAATATTGTACCTGTTAGACCATTGAAGATTGAAAATATTATACCTGTTAGGCCATTGATCCATACTTTGCCTATTACTGGGGTTTCACCATTTTGGTTGACATTTGTAAGTTTTTATTGTGAAGGGGTAACGACCAGAATTTCATTAACATTAAATGTAATTGTTGACTTTATTATATAACCTATAATGACGTTTTTCCCTATCTGAAGTACAGAAGTTTTTGATTTTTGAGTTAATTTGAAATTACGAACTTCATGGGTTGCTTTGTCATTATGCTTGTGGTTCAGTAACCGCAATATACACACTTGTTGTGGAGGTGGAGTTTTTCTTATCTAGTTCAAAACTGAAAGGTGAAGCTGTTATCAAATGCTGATTTTTCCTGTTATAGATTTTTAATAATAAATGTTCTTCAGTTCAAGCTGCTTTGTGTTTGTTGCTGAATTGATCTTCTGGCTTTGATGCCAATTTTGATACCTATTCATTTTCTGTATTCTGTCAACTGTGAATGCAAAGATGCCGTTTTTAATATTTTCATCTGGATATTTATATTCTATCCTTGAATATACTATAGTGTGGATTATTAGTTAGTGTTGGCTTCGTATATTTTGTTTTAAATTTTATCTTTTATTTCCGGTGGATGATTTGGGTGGCAAATTTGCTTGGTACTTCATGAGTGAAGCAAATGATATGCTTCATATGTTGTTGATTTTAATCACATTTGTATATTTTATCTTACTTTAGAAGCAAAAACAAACTTCCCAGTCTGGGAAAAAGCAAAAGGAGTCTTCTGATGAGGATGAAGATGATAAAGCTGAAATTTCAGATGCAAAAGATGATTCTCAGGAAGATGAAGAAGTTCCTGCACCAAACAATGAAAGTGAAGAGGAAAGTAAATCAGAGGAAGAGGAAGAGAAACCAAAGTCTCGCAAGCGTGCTTCCAATAAAGCTGTTAAAGAGAGTTCAGTTGGCAAAACTGTAGATAAAACCTCATCTGTCAAGAAGACCTCTGTGAAAGATGCCAAGAGCATTGAAAAGACTCTAAAAAAAACATCAAAGAAAACTGTTGCTGAGCATGACAGTGCTTCTGCCTCCATTTCCAAGCCAAAGCAACCTGCATCTAAGAAACCGAAAACTGTAAGTGAAAAGCAGGATGCTAAGGGGAAGGCTGCAAGCAAAAAACAAACTGACAAATCTTCAAAGGCTTTGGTTAAGGATCAAGGTGAATTGACTATGTTCTCTCTTTGCATATAGTTAATATCCTCTGTACTACTTTCGAGCCGTATGATATTAGTATACTGGTTCCTCAGAAGTTAATTTTTTACGATTGATTTGCTTTAGTGATCCTGTCAAACTGTCTGAGAAATTTTCCCTATTATATTATGTTATTACATTTAAACAAGTTATACAAAATTTTTTAAGTTTAGATTGTAATATTAAGTATTGTTTCCTCTTATTTTTAATCCTGTTCTTCCATTGATTTCTAATGTCAACGGTAGGGAAAAGTAAAAGTAATAAGAAGGCCAAGACTGAACCTACCAAGCAGGACATGCATGCTGTAGTTGTTGATATTTTGAAGGAAGTAGATTTCAATACTGTAAGTAATACTTCTGAAATTCATGTATAGTTCAAATTTTGGGAATTTCAGGGTCTGTTTCCTATATTCAAAACCTTTTTTTTAAAGCATAAAATTAAAAGCTCCTTGATAAGAGTAGTTTTTGAAAATTGTTTACGGAGCTAATATTTATTTTTACTTAGTCAGAAAACTGCACTAGTTTCATTTTTCTATCAAGTTTTTTGTAGCACTTTCACTTCTCACTTTTGTTTTTAGAAAATTAATTTTTGAAAGTTATTTTATAAAATGGTTTTTGAAACAACTTATTATAAAACAAACACAACCAAACCCACCTTGTAATGATATACTTGTTCTTATTTATACGATTTTATACTTGATGCAGGCAACTTTGTCCGATATACTCAGGCAACTTGGTACGTCCTTTTTCTTGACAGAAGTCCTCCTTAATATTAAGGGAATGATATGTTAAACTAAGCTAGTTTGTGACGAAATGTTTATAGGTACCCACTTTGGTATGGATTTAATGCATAGAAAAGCAGAGGTGAAGGATATAATTACAGACGTAATTAATAACATGTCTGATGAGGAAGATGAAGAAGAAGCTGAGAATGATGATGATGCAGATAAAGATGATGACGGTGAGGATGATGCGTGAGTTTAGTTGGGCAAATAATATTTGACCTGTGCAGAAATTAGAGGCATGTGGGCATCTAATAGCTAGATTTTATCTTCATAATTCTCCGGTCAGCTGTCACTGCGGTTAAGTTAAGGTAGATATTTGGTTTGAGTTGTGACCTTTTCCATTATAGATGCTCTAAATTAGGTTTGTATTTTGTACCATAGATTTAACCCGCTCCTCTGTATTACTGATGTTACCCTATTTCTCATATTGAATAGTTTGTTTTTTTGCCTGCCTGTAAACATAATTACCTCCTAATTTAGAACATTGTTCTTTCTTTTATTTGTTAAAACCAGAAAAATAGATAGTAGATCTTTGAAATTGAGATGATTTTCTTGTTTATATTTAAGCTATTTATTCCATGTATTGTCACTATTTGCAATCTGGTTGGAATTAACAATTAATTGTAAGTGGGGCAAACAGGAAAAGTGAGTTGATGTACTTAGGAGAAGTGAGTTGATGTCCTTAATTCGTCGGGTTCTACCTGTTCTTTTATAAATTTGATCTATGCAATTACTGACAAATGTCTGGGTGGATAGTTGGGCAAGGCTGATTAATTTTCTTTTGGATTTATAAAGCACCTGATTGAGTGGGTGTAGCCTGAGCCGACAATTGAATGAAGTTGTTAATTAGTATAGGTAAAAGAACCTGATTGTTAAATTATTTCAATAGGTGAAAAATGATCATTCATCCTGATTGTTAAATATTACATTTATAAAAATATGTAGATACCTTTTTCTATCAATTGAAGAATAGCTTGATTCAAAAATAACATTTTTGGGTTACAATTTTAAAAATAAAAATTTAAGTCAGTAAGAATTTCAAAAGTGTATATATATATATATATATATTATATCTATATGTAACATTTAAATTAATAATTAAAATGCATATGCATGACCAATGTTGCACAGAATACAAATAAAATGTAAAAGAAAATCTATCAACGGTCATTCTTCCTGTTAAATATTAAATTCATAAAAATATGTTGATATCTTCTATTAGCATTTGGAATGAAATAGTGATATGTGCCTTTCTCTAATGACTATGTAATTATTTTTGTCAACAAGTATAACGTGTTAAGATTAGAATGAATGAAAAGAATATTATATTTTAATTAGTTTGTAGAAGTCATAATAATACAAATTAATTAGTTTTTAAAATTAAAAAAAAAGACTGAAGAAAAAAAAATGAATGAAAAATTTACAAAGGATTTAATAGGGGCAATAGATTTACAATAGATTTAATTATTTAAATGTAATTTTATTGTTAATATTTTTATTAATATTTAAACATAAATTATTATTTTTTATCACAATGAATTTTAAATAATATATTACATTTATTTACATGATTAAAATGCATTCGTATGAACAATTTTGCACAAAATACAAATAAAATGTAAGAGAAAAACTATCAATGATCATTCATAATTTCTACGAATTATTAAATATTGATATTAAAAACACCGAAAAATAAAAAAAAATGAAAAATTTACAATGATTTATTCAATGTAATAGTTTTTAAAAGTTTGTAAAATAATATATTTATAAAATAATTAAAGTAATCTTACTAATATAAATTATTTTAGTTAATTGTTTACATATACTTTTACTAAATTATTTTAGTTAATTGTTTACATATACTTTTACTGTTAATAATAATGATATTATTATTATTATTTATAATTATTTTTAATATTTTTATTAACATTTAATTCATATACTACTTTTTAGATCACGAAGAATTTGAAATAATATATATTATGTGACATTTAAATACATAATTAAAATACATTGACATGAGCAATTTTGCTTAAAATACAAATAACACGTAAAAGAAAAATATTAAAATTTATTACAATTACTTTTAATATTTTTATTAATATTTACTCCATTATTATTAAAAATAGTTGTAATAAATAATAATAATATTTTTATTATTATTAAAAGTAAATATTTAAATAAATAATTAAAATAATTTATAATAATAAGATTATTTTAATTATTTTATAAACTTTTAAAAACTATTACATCCATTAAATTGTTTGTAAAATTTTCATTAATTTTTTTCTTTTACTTTTCAGTTATATTTTCTTTTAATTCAATATTTATAATTTGTAGAAAGTAACTATTTTGTATTACTATGTCTTCTATAAACTAATTAAAAAATAATTTTTTTTTATTCATTCTAATCCTAACACGTTATAATAATTATTATATGATTATTGTAACAGCTTAAGTTGACAAAGATAATTGTCCATAAATTTATAAATTTATGAACAGATATCATGTATGTCATTATCAAGCAATTTGATTGATAGAAGCCATGATGCATCAATACTTCGATTCGATACTTAAGTCACGTATTTGTGTCTGACGCGTATCCGTTTAAGATATTTTATCGATATTTATCTATGAAGTATCTAATTTATAAAGTCATGGTACACTACAAGAAAATATTAAAAAAATGACCAATTTTAGTGACAAAAAATAATTAGTCATATAGTGACCAATTTAGGTACCAATTTAAAAACTAAAAATTATTGACAACTAAAATAATTCTAAAAAATTATAATTGGTCTCTAAATTGATAATTAAAGTAGTTTCTATTATGAATTGGTTTCTAAATTGGTTACTAACGTTAGCTACCAAGGTTTTGACTATCAAAATAATTGGTTTCTAAATTGGTCATTAACATTAGCTACTAAGGTTTTGGCTACCAAAATAATTGGTTTCGAAATTGATTTCTAATTAGGAAATTGGTCTCTAATATATTTTTTGTTACTAAAATTTGTCATTATTTAAGAGTTTTCTTGTACTAGTACTTTTATGATGACAATAATTTATATTTTTTTATGTTGACAACTTTAATACATATAGTTTTAATTTGGATTCACATAATAACAATCATATATTTATTATGCTTTTAAGAATTATTGTAAATTTCTCAATATTTATATATCACGTATCTATCATTATTGTATCCTATTATTTTCAAAATAAGCATATTAACATATGTGTGTATCCGATACACGTATCGTATCCGTGCATCATAGGATATCAACGTATTTTTATAAATTTAATATTTAACTGCATCAACATTTTTAATAATTTATTTCATCAATTAACTAATTTATTTTTCAGATCTTTCAAAGTAAAGGGGATATTTGAAATATTTGCAATTCCAAGAAGCATCTTACTGAACCTCAAGAATTTCATTTTGCCTTAGATGAAAGGATTCCACCACCTGCTTCTTCCGTGGCTGATTTATTTGGCAAGGTAATGATGATGTATGTATCTACTCGCAAAGATATTTAGTAATATATACAATATACAATATACAATGTTAAAATAATATTTTTCTTTTCAATTCTGGAATATTTTTATCTGGTGAGAGTAATCATTTTATTTATGGTTTTAACTTTCTTTGAAGTCTGAATCTGAACATAGCAATAACCCAGTTAAAAGAACTGTCTTCTATATTTTTTTTTTCTTTTTCTAAAGCTTTTAGACTGAGGTTATCTATGTCGACCTAAGTCTATCCTCTTTAATTTTGTTTCTCATATTTTTTTTATCCTAGGTTAAGATTTGGTACAAAAATCTTATGGAAATGTATCGTACATGTATTAAATAAATAAATATATATATATATATATATATATATTAAATTTTTATAGATTTTATTACGGTCAAATTTGGTTGTTTTGTGTCATTCTTTTCATAAAATAAAATTTATTTTATAAAACTATTTTTATTATTTAAAAACTATTTTTTCTATTTTCAATTTAAACTCATTTTCTTGTTTTTATTCTTAATCATCCAATTATTTTTATGTTTTACTTTTATTCTTAATCATAAAATTAATTTTATGTTTTTTTTTATCTTTTAAAAACTTATTTTCATTATAAAAGTTATTTTTCTTATTTCTTTTCTATTTAGTTTATTTTTTTTATTTTAAAAATCTTTTAGTTAGTTTATATCATATATATATATATATATATATATATATATATATATATATATATATATATATATAAATTAGTAGTATAGGAATTAATAAAAAAAACTAAATTAAAAGAAAGATTATTATTGTTAAAAAGTCATTTTTCTTTATTAAATATTTAGTCACGAACGAAATTGGGTGTTGTAACACCCCAATTATTTAATAAAGCTAAATAAAGGATATGTCACACAATATAATATAAGAAGCGAGGATAAAATAGTATAACATCACTCCTACAGATATCCCATATCCCAATTGCTTAGAGGACGAAAAAAAGAGAAACACCACGATGCCGGGTACAAAGTGAAGTAGGAGAATGAAAATGACTTAAACCAATTTCCGGAGAGAACAATACGTGGGCCTTAGCCCTAAATGAAGAGTCCAAAGGCAGAAGTCAACCCAAAGACTAAGCAGCGAAACCATCACCTCCCTGTTGATCACGGGTGTTCCTCGCATCTGCTCACATCAACAAGTTGATGATCATCGCAAAAAAGAGTACCACACAACAGGACACAAAAAAAGCAGAAGGGTAAGCTAGAGCCAAAAGTGGTTTTATCATGCAATCAGATATGCTTTCACAGTCAATTATACATACATCACTCAAGCATGTTATGACCTCCCAAAACAATACACTAAGACTTGACTCTCGGATACATATAACCTGGTCGGATTTAGCGGATGCTTGCACTCGTGGTGGATACCTCTGCTCACCCCCGAGCTGCTCACCCCCGAGCTATGTGTTACAAGTGTTACAATGAATAATGAATTTCAGGCCTCCTGCTACTCTCACCACATGAGTCAGTCCGCTCTAGGTGAGACTAACTGACTCCTTAGAGTGTTAGGATGCAACCTTGAATCCTTACCTAGTTATACAGATGGGGCACCACCATGGGCACCCACTAACAGGGGCCATGGGATTACGTCCCGACCACTGAAGCACGACCCTGAAAATCTCACCTAGAGATCCCAAGGAATTACGCACTGACACGGACCAAC
>Ga0214542_1004989_pt1 | contig 25721 bp, 24 predicted proteins | sample CNSS1metaG_FD_160096 | JGI IMG/M metagenome (GOLD analysis project Ga0214542, IMG submission 160096) | Root nodule microbial communities from cowpea collected in UCLA plant growth center, Los Angeles, California, USA - CNSS1 | ecosystem: Host-associated > Plants > Roots > Nodule | place: USA...
GCAAAAAATTAAAATTAAAATTTAATTTATATTTTATTAAGTTAAATTTAATTAAAATTAGAAGTAACAGTATATTTTATTATGTCAAATTTAATTATAATTATAATTATAATTATAATTTAATTTATATTTTATTTTTATAATTTTATATTAAAAAATTTATAAAATACATATATTTTTAAATATTTGCGGGTATCGGGTATCCACGAGTACCCACGGATTTTAAAAATATCCACGGATATTTTTTAAGCGGATACCCGGCGGGTAAACGGGCGGATTTTTTTTTAGCGGGTCGGATACGGGTATCATACTATCCGTGCCCGACTCGACCCGTTGCCATCCCTGGGCATGCCTGGTTGCATAACCATTTGCATAATGTCTTGTGGGAATTATTCCCCTAATTATTCCTCTGGATCGCATTACTATAAGCATTACTTACAGGTCTATCACAAGACCAACCTTTAACTTCCCATATGTATCGTGTTTTTTAGACCTATCTTTTGATAGTACATACACATTCATTGAGAATGAAGATTACTCATAATGTCTTAGATCATGTGATAATAAAAAATATGCGGCTTAAGAAGCTACACTTTCAACCTAACACCTATAATATACAGATCTATTTCTCAATCACTTCAATGTACAGTTGTATTTTACATAAACATAAAATCATTAAACATATTAATATGGACAAATGCTAAGGCAGAAAGCACTTACATCAAAGACCAACAAATTTTATGTAAGCTACAGTTCACTGTAATTGCGCCATACTGCGCGGAATTCTTCGCGGAATGTGTTTAGTCGAGCTTTCAAGTTCGGTGTTCTAAAGCTTGCATGTAGAATGGTAGCTGAAAATAGCAAAAGAAATAAACTCAAGCAAATTTCACAATCGCAAAAAGGATTGAAAATTCTCAGTATGAAATGTACCAAGAAGACCAATAGCAAGAGCCCATAAAACAGTCAGGAGACCAGCAGAAATAAACCAAAGGAGGAAACTCGCTGCACAAAAATTGGGTAAGAATCATTAGAGTCAAAAATATCATACTGATAGTAAGAATAGATAGCACATCCTACATTACTAATGATTGAAAGAATCCTCATTTCAAAGACTTCATTTACCAGAAGAAAATATCAAGACAAACACCCAACGTGGTCGACCACATATATAAATTGCTCTCTTGGCTGAAGGACGTCCACGGATAACAGGCCTGGAATTCAAATAATTGATAAACATGCATAAACTTATAAAATAAAAAGAGACAACAACCAAATATGCTTACGTGAGAGGAGGTCTCATTTTGGCAGCTAAATGTGGTGAAAATTGCCTTACTGTTCTTGTTACCTTCTCACTAAAGGTACCTGCAAAGCTGCAAAAAAACACCGATTACATTGATGGGAAGCACTTCCATAACATAATACTGGTGCTGAAAATTTTTAAAATATTTTACAAATTATCCAAAGGTAAATATTAAATAGTTGGCTAATATCCCATCATCTGAGTATAATAAAATATCTAAAATCAAACTCAACTATTAGGTAGCTCCTTGTACTCAACAGCTGTGTTATAAGTTATAACCCCTTGGAGCTTTTTTCCTTCTCTTTTTGGTAACCATGAAAATATCACAGCCTCAAAAATAATTTTGCATTGCTATTCTCCCTCTCTAAATACAAGATTAGTGCAGTGTTAGAGAACATAACTTTTTCTTTATATCCAAGTTGAGAACAAAGATACTAACACGATTGTATCGAGTAGACCCAGAACATACACTAAAATTGAAATTTGATCAAAAGCTCTTGCTTTCCTACCATACCTACCTACCTTTCCCATCCTGCAGAATAAGACCTATTCATTTGTCTGCTCATGTCACAAAAAGGGAAAGAAAATCCAATGTGCCTCCCAAAGAAAGTCACTAACCCGCTATTACAATCATGGGATGAAAGAACCTTAACGAAAGCTAGAAGTACAACTATCACGCAATTCATGTCGCCTTAGCTTTGTGACAGGATTTCTTATGGATACTGGGAGTGCAATAAAAGTCAAGCTATATCATCTAGAAATAAACCCATATGTAAACTTTACCGGTTTACACCATGCTTCTAATAAGTATGATGCTGCATAAAGAAACACTATGAACACTGCAAAGAATATAATTCAATATTCTACCAAAGGCAGCTCAGAATTTCCTTAACACAACAACCACCCACAAAATATGGCATCTGTATCATATCAGCCTAGAACTAAATGGGATGATTCAATATAGTAGTAAACTGTTAGCGTGCTATTGGAGGCTCTCATTAACAGTGTGCCAAAAGGGAAAAATATAAATTGAAAGTCTTCAGATTAATTTGTTTTTTGAATGGCATCAAATGCATTAAGCTCTAAAGTCATATAAAACCTGCCCCCTAAATAGCACCACCCTTACCAAAATGTTTGAAAAATCAAATAAACTACAAAACCAATCATCTACAACAATAGATAAAGATAGCCATTTACACTGCTTACCTGTCATTCAGAAAAGCAATGCTGAGTGCAGTAAGAAGTGCCGCTACAATGGCAAGCGGCCTCCGAAGAAAACCCAAAACTACAATTCAAAATGCTAATAATGAGAATCCATCTCCAAATATCATAATTTCAATAAACAGTATCCATGAAGCCCACTTACTGAGAACAGACACAATCAAAAGGAAGTAGTTGGTCCGGTAGCTGCAGCAAACAAAAACACAACCATCATTATCATTTCCCAGCCCCATAATACCTCTACTCTAATAATCCAAACCACAATACGTCAATAACAAGTCATCTCCAAATTTACAAAACACTATCCTATGATTAATCATCACATCCTAGTAACTCGAAATTCATCACGGAACCTTAAGAACAGAATATAATAATTCCGTAAAACCATTAAACAAGGCCAAAACAAGGAAAGATCGTAAAAAAAGAAAACATGCAACAGAAAAATAAAACATAAAGGAAAAGGAAATTCGTTGGCCTGAGCATCCAATTAATCGAAAAGAAAAAAAAAAATAGGAAAATGAAAATTATGAAAATTGCATGAATTATTGGGAGGTAACGATGAAATTGAGAGGGTTAGGGAAGAGGAGACGGTACTAGTAGAGATTGCATTTCAGGCGGCTGTTCCATTTGGAGGAAGATCTGGGAACGGTAAATCGCGAGAAGAATTCCGACAGCGGGCGCGGCGGCGCCGACCAATCGACCTCGCGGAGAGCGTCGATGAGATCCTCAGCGGTGACGTTTCCCCAATCCATTATTCTCTCTCACACACTTTCTCTGATCGACGAAGAAAAGTTTGTTGAAAAAGGAAGTGAGCAAGGAATTGAATGGAGGACGAAAGGAAGGGGAAGGAAAGTGCAAAGGAGTAAAGAAAGGGGAAATGAAGCTTGCGATTTTATTTCTGACTTGTCTTCCTTCTTGGATTTGGTCACAAAATGAAAATATTATATAAAAGTAATTGTCTGCGAACGGGCTCGAGCAAGAGACCTCTAGAGAAAGAGACTAACATAAACACCACTCAGACAACACAGCTCACGTAACGCATTTTCTAAGTTCTTTGTTATTAAGCTATTTTATCATAAAATAAAAATAAAAAAATTTGTCTGAGCCCGGGTTCGAACCGGGGACCTCTAGTGTGTGAGACTAACGTGATAACCAACTACACCACCCAGACAAGATTATTTGTATGATAAAATTTAACTTGTTTCTTATTTATCACTTTCATCATAAAATGAAAATATTAAACACTTGTTTGAGCCTGGGTTCGATAGTACATGTGTTATTTTATTAATATTAGAATAAAATATTTGGTTAATTATGTTTTTCGTCCCTCAAGTATGGGTAATTTTTTGTTTTAGTCCCTCACGTAACGTTTGCTCATATTCAGTCCTCCACGTTTTAAATCTAGTGGGATTGGTCCTCAATTTTAAACTCCATTAATTTTAATTGACACATGTCTAACGGATGACCACGTAAGGATCCCGTTTTCAGCTGAGAGGAATTGATGAACAACACGTGGTCTTGATATTTTAAGACCGTTTTAAAAGAGAAATTTGGGGTCTTTCTGAAACCCTAAAATTGGAGCAGTTCGTGTTGGTTTGGGGGGATATAGTATTGAATTCATTGGCAGCCAAAATTGAAGTTTGAACATCGTTGTAGGGTGATGAAAAGTGGGAGCAGAGGGATTCATTGTACGCAGAGGAGTAGTGGTTCGAAAATTTCGCAGACCTGTTCGTCATTGTAGGATATGACATCCAAACTGTGTGGGTGTGGGGAAAGATTACTGCTCCTAAAGGCAACGACTATGAAGAACAAGGGGAGATTATTTTGGAGATGTAGAAACTGGGTTGTAAGTGACAAATTTGTTATTTATTGGGCGAACTTGATTTCGTTTGATGTCTTAATGGTTTTGTTTTATTTATGCAGTCCAATTCTCATTGCAATTTCTTTGAATGGTTTAATGAAGAGGATTCTAAATATGAAGGGAACGCAACGGACTTTCAAGACAGTGGTAGAACACGAACTGAAGAAGATGAAGTGTGTTTGGAGAAGGAGAAAGTTATATTGGAGTTGATAAAGAAAAATGAGAAATTGAAGGCCAAATTGCAAGAAGAGAAAAAGTTTGGGAGATTCCTGCAAGTTTTTTTCCTTTTGTCGTGGACATTAACAATTGTCTTTGTTTTTATGTTGTTGTTCAAGTTCAATTGCAACTAGTTTTTTAGTAACTACTATTTAGCAGTGATTAGTTATGTATGGAACTTTAATGGTTAAGTATGTTTGAGGTAACTTCTGGTGGGGAAGTGTTTTGTATTTGTAATATGGCAGTAATGAATGAAATGAGAAGTTCAATTGTGTTTTACATGGTGGTGTTTTAAACTGAGAAGTTCATGCGTAGAAACAAGTCTGGTGTAATTTATGAGATAATTTTTACTTAACAACTGTGCTGTAAATTATGAGATAATTTTTACTTAACAAGTCTGTTGTAATTTAATTCATTGTTAAATAACAGTGGTTATTTGCTGTGACTTTTATCCTGTAAGGTTTCCTTTGATGTAAACAGGATATACATTTAATTGATTTCATCAAAGTAATCCATACACGAAGTTTTACTGCATTATCACAAAACACAAGTAATCCATACACAAAGTTTTACTGCATTATCACAAAACACAAGTAATCCATACACAAGTTTTAATGGACACCAGACATGTGGTCCATAAATCTGAATACAATAAGTTTTACTACATTGAATAAAGTATTGGACACTAGACATGTGGTCCATACATCTGAATACAATAAGTTAAACTATTGCTTTAATCCAAAAAGTTGTCCACTATGACAATGCCCACTGCTACAAAAAAGTGGTCCACCATTAAAAGCAACAAAAACAGTTTGATTCCTCCTTTTATTTCACGTGGGTTCAGAGGTTGCAGTACTTGCTTGAGACCCTATCACTTGTGCAGCCATGCTTCTGGTTTGGGTTGTTGGTGGTCTTTCTCCCTGGTTCATGTTTGCAGCAACCCTCAGTCTGGATCTTCTACTACTGCAGCTTTGGGTAGATGGTCCTGCAGCGCTGCTAGGTGCACTAACACTTGGAGTTCCTTGTGATTGTGCCTGTGAATTGGGTATGTATTACAGCTCCAGATTTTGTTTGTTTGAATGAAAAAAAAAATTGAATCAGAGGTCCAGTTTGTGTTCTTACCTTTCTGTGCCTGATTCCCTTTCTACAGCTCCTAATGTTGTGTCCCATCTGCTTACACCTGCTGCACTTCATGATAAGATTTTTCTTTGACAGCTTGGAATGACTGACATGTTCATCAGCTTCCCTTCTTCTCAGTTTTTTGGGTCTCCCAGGTGGTGTTTTATAAATTGGTGGGAGTAGTTCAGGTTTATTGCTTTTAGGCCACAATTGTTGTCCATTGATTGGGGTTATTTCTGGGCTATAGCATGCCTCATATGCAGCTCTTTTGTAATATGGATGCACATAAGCTTCAGGGTTTTCCACCTTATAATTAATTGCTGCTACAACATGTCTACAAGGTATGCCTATCAAATCCCAAAAATAACACGTGCAACTATGGTTACTCAGATCTACCACAAACTTCTCCATGGTGAACCCTTGTGTTACTTCAAACTTTGCACCCCCTGCCCACACTGGAAGCCAATTGCCATTTTTCTCCACTTCCCTATCAAGCCTTTTCTGTGGCTTAGGCATAACATTACCAGGATATGCATTTAATTTTTCTCTTAGTGTTGCAAATCTACTCATTGTGTATGACCTAATCTATTCCATCATACTAATGATTGGTTTATCCCTAGCCAATAAGATTGCACTATTGAATGACTCAAACAAGTTATTCATTAAAACATCACATCTAGGATATATGTTGAATGCATGCTTACACCATGAACTTCTAGGTTTGCCAATTAAACAGTTATATGCTTCAGGGTTAATGTTTCTTAACTCACCCATTTTTTTTCCCAACCTGCGTAGAATGTTGACTTTGCTGCCCCCATCATAAGATCTCTGATAACTATCCCACCACCAAATTTCTTCTTGAAATTACTATAAAGATGCCTCAAGCAGAAACAGTGCTCCACCCCATTCAAAATTTCATCAAATATTGCCATAAGTCCCTGCAAAAGTTAATTGTTGTGTGTTAGAATATAGTCTGAATGAATACTATATAAATTGAATGCAAGTAAGTTGTTTACCTTTTGTTGATCTGAGATGAAAACCCAACGATGGTTTTCAATGTCCCCAATATCTTCTAGCAGTAGTGAAAGAAACCACCTCCATGTCTCCTTACATTCGTTTTCTACAACAGCAAATGCAAGTGGAAAGTATTGATCATTAGGGTCCCTGCCCACTGCAACCAAAAGTTGACCACCATAAGTTGTTTTCAAGTGGCATCCATCAACCCCTATAAAGGGCCTGCACCCAGCCAAAAACCCAGTCTTACAGCCGTCTAAGCACATGTAGAAACAACCAAACCTTGGTGGCATACTTGGTTGAGGCTGATTGATCTTAATTTTGAATGTTCCAGCCTTTACTCTAACCAATTCAGCTACATAATCATGTAAGCGACTGTACTGTTTTTGTCCATCCCCAACCAAACAGTCCATTGCTATTTGCTTAGCTTTTCCAGCCCTCCAAGGGGTTATACCCACACTGTATGTCTTCTTCATCTCCTCAATAATTTGACTCACTGTCATTACATCCACATTCATAAACCTGTCTATTAAGACTTGTGCTATCCAATCACAGTTAGCATTTTTGTTCCCAAATACCCTGCCACATCTATGACGCCCAACCAAGGTCTTGATCTGAAAAGTTTGCCTACCACCAACCTTGCTAGCCATCATTAAGAAACCACATTTTTTTTTACATACAGCCCTGACTCTCTTCTGATCATTTTTTACAAATTGAACTTCTTTACCATTTAAAACACTATGCTCCATTAATGCTTGCTTGAAATCTTTCAAAGACGAAAATTTCATTCCTAATTTGAACTTGAAGTCCTTTGTCATATCTTCAGCCTTATATCTGGAAAATTTTGGCCCATCACGACGAACACCATCCTCACTATCAACATCTGAATCCAACTCATCAGTATCATATTCATCACTCATGTCATGTTGTCCAACTTCTTCATTAGTCACAAATGAACCAGCATTAATGGACGGATAAGGTAGCATCTGCTGGTGAGCCAGAGGTGTTAAAGGTCAGGTTGGGGGTTCGATTCCCACTGGCAACAACCCACCCAGTATGAATGGACGGAGAAGGGTGAGGGGTTGGGGTGCATTGGGCTGTAGTAACCTGACAGCCTCTGGGGCCCGAGGAGGGGTAGCCAGGGATGTTACAACAACCGCGAACCCCATTTCCAGCCCTATATTTGAAATCGCATCACAAACCAACCCAATCCAACATTCAACCACATAAACGGTGAAGAGAAAAGTGAACATTCAACCAAAGAAATTCAAAATGCATAAACGACTAACCTCACTTCTTCGTCCACCAAATGCGAGCAGTTACCACCACCTTCTTCGTCGTTCAAAGCTTGCTTCTTCCAAAGAAATTGAAAATGCTTTGATTACGGACTGTCTTCTTCGTCGTGCCTAGGGTTCTTCCAAATCTCCTCAGTTGAGATTTTTTACAAATGATAACAGCTTAATCACTTTCTAACATAACCCCCACTCAGCAGCTAAGTTGTTTTAGTGAAGTTAATGACATTTTAATGCTAACAAAAACCTCAGCTAAGTTGTTTTAATCACATTAATGACATGTGCCTTATTAATGAGTAACTAAAACATGCAAAAAAATTCCTCTCAGCTGAAAACGAGATCCTTACGTGGCCATCCGTTAGACACATGTCAATTAAAATTAACGGAGTTTAAAATTGAGGACCAATTCCATTACATTTAAAACGTGGAGGACTGAATATGAGCAAACGTTACGTGGGGGACTAAAACCAAAAATTATCCATACTTGAGGGACAAAAAACATAATTAACCCTAAAATATTTGAAATCTTAAATGAGAAGTAGCTGTAAAAATTGTAATATGCTGTATTTGGAATAACTTTTTATTTATAAAAATAATGTATATATAAATTTGAAAAAGTAAGAGTTATTACATTTAAACTTATATTTTACATTATCATAAACACTTTATTTTCTATAAAAATAACTAAAATTGAAAGCAAAAAATAAGTTTATTTAAAAAAATACTCTTATTAACAATTATTTTTTATTTTTTGTGTCTATTGTGTTTATCCTTTTCCCTCGAGCTAAGACTAAAAATAATATTACTCATTATTATCTCTCTCCATAACTATTTAGGATTGTCATCCATACTAAGTGACAATCATATTACTTGCCCCAACTCTAGTCTTTTATTGTTGTGCATCTTCTTCAACACTTATACGATCATTGCTTGCATATAAAAATACAATCATTGAAAGTGGAAATCATAACCACAAACATAAACGTAAGTAATGTCACAAAGTATTTAAAATCTCAAAATATTTGAAAATATAACTTTCCAAGAATCATTTTCCTCATTAAAAGTAAACCACGTGAAAGTTTACCAAATAGACTTATGGGAAAGAGAGATGAATCACAATGGACAAGTTTAAAAACCTTGTCTTTCCTGGTTAGAGTTTTTCCCTGATCACTTTCACACATCTTATTTCTAACTTAGAAAATGAAACGAGTTTCCAACTAATAATTTTTAACAAAAATCCCAAAATTATGGATGATAGAAACAAAAACAACTAAATAAACCAAATATTTCACTAAAAAACTCGCTTTCGCTGAATTATAGTCTTCCCGATCAAAATGAAACAAACTCAAACTCACACGAAGTCCTAAAACCTCCCTGCCAAATGAAACAACTCAAACTCACACCAGAGTCTTACAACTCCCCCAATTATGATGAAACAACTCAAACTCATGCAAGAGTCTTATAACTTCCTCTATTATGGTGAAACAAAATATCACAATCACATATTTGTAGAAACAAACAAAATAGATGTGTTTTCACAAAATCCCCCTTTTAAACTATGCACCTAAGCACTCATGCAACTCATAAAATATCAATAGTTTTCTTTTATAATCACAAATTAATAAACAACAAGTTGAAACCACCCAACAAAACCCACTCCTTTGTTAAAAGCATTATCTTTCTCAATTTCCAAGTAATACATTGCTAAAGTCCAATACGCCAAATTAATCATTAAAACTTTAAAATCTCCATGTAGTTCACATAAAACTCTTTTAAACATCATGAACAACAAAATCAACACTACTTAATCATAAATTAAAACTAAAATACATGTTCACATAACTGTACTTTACCAGTCACACCTTCATTGACTCAAAAGGAACTATATTTTAATAATAAAAAATAGCTCAAAATCACATTTTCAACACCAATCACATAAATGACTAGTTAGCTTTCCTCACTCGACTATCCAACATTTGAAACTAAAACCTTTTAATCTTTACTTTGAATTCTAATCCTCTTTATACAAGTTCCTCTCAAAAAATGCTTAAAAAATATTCATAGTTCTCCTTAAGTTTCATACTCTAAATCATTGAAAAATTATAAATTTGAGTTCTTACCACTTTCTCAACTCAACTATTTATAATAAAACCCTCAACCCAAAAATTCAATTATCTCCTAAAAGAATATTAATTAGAGAAATGGTTCATATATATTATTATATTCATAAAATCTAATTTAGACTCCCTTTTATAACTGTTTTATTTATTAGGAAATTAATTTAATATCTTCTTAATAATTATTCATTAAATCTTTTATCATACTTAGAAAATAACATAAATATTTTAAATTAACAAATCATTATATCTATCTCCTATCATAATCTTTTAAATATTTCATTATCAGTTATTAATATTTAACAGTATCTAAGAATATTTCATAATATTAATAATACCTAATAATATTTAATATTTTTTTAATTAAATAATTATTAACCAAAACTTTTAAATTATATAATTAGCAAACTATTTTATCTTTTACTTAAAATATCTATTTAACCTCATTTATTTACTTTTCAATTATTATAATTTTCAGGATCTCAAATCTTATAATTCCGAATTTATTTTTGTAAACAAAATTATATAATTTAAAAGTAAAAAAAAATAAATTGCATCAAAAAAATTAAATTTCATAAACAAAATATTTTTGAATTATGTAATTTAAAAGTAAAAAGCCTTTCAGATTACAAAATTTAATAATATCTTTTAAAAATAAAAATCGAATTTTCGTACTTATAAAGTAAAAAAGAAAAAGAAATTTCCCATCTTATAGGCTCAAGTTAAACTTATAACAGACCTCAGGTTAATTGGGTAAACAAAACTGAAATCTTCATGTGAACCAAAATAAATTTAACTCGTAAAAGTTAAATGGATTTAAACGAGGTCGATGATAATTTCCCAATTTATAAAATATAAAAAAGTAATACAAATTATACAGTATCATTGTTCTAAATCTTTTGAAAGGTTTGGATATTTAATTTATTTTAAAATTTCAATCTGATATGCATATAATATTTAAAGTGAATTTGCATTAATTATTAAGCATTGAAAGTTTTTCTATTTAATTTAAAATTGTTTAGCATTTATATTGTTTTTTATGTTTTTAAAATTTAGTAAATTGGACCAACTAACTCACTTACTTGTAGTAAATCCAATCCAATTATGAACTTTCTAACTGACTGCATTACCCTATTTTATTAGGCTAATGATCTTTTTCATTAATTCGACCAAACAAAAACTATTTGATGTTTTAATGTCCGTGCAGAAGACATATCGAACATGAATATGACTAATAAGAATTTTGCAGTCAAACACTACTAAATAAATATCTCGTTCGACCCACGCTTACAATAGGTGGTACCCCACTTGCATTTGTGCCGTGAATTATTGCAGCTATAAGACCAATCCTTGTATATGCATGTGTATATAACTCCAACTTCAACAAAACAAAGTAGGGAAAAACACTGAAGCCAAAAGTACTTACACAGTTACCCTCACTTCGCCGCATCTATTCACTTCCAGTTTTTCCCTAACTTCCTACCATTCATCTTCTTCTCAACAAGGTAGATTTCTTACCATTCTGTTATGTTTTCTTTTAATCTTGTACTTTTTCTTTATTTTCTTAGTCATTTTGAGTGAACTTTCCTATTTTCTTTTCAAAAATTTCATTGCTTGAGTGCTGCCCTTGTTGATTTTCATTTTTCTCTACATTCCCTGATGCATGCATGCTTGAGTTTGGCTTGGTGACTGGTTTGTTGGGTTCTGTTTGTCCTGCAGATTTGGGGAATGGCCTGTTTGGTTTCCTTCTGATTGTTTAATCAGCAGGAAGAAAAAAAAAAATCAGTCGACTTTTCTGGGTATTATCGTGGTGAGTGAAAGTTCAGTTTTTTAGGATAATGGCGGGTTCTTTTTCAAATTTTTCCGTGGCCGGTGTTGCCAATGTGAGGCAACAAGCCCTTTTCGGGAATTTGGGAAATCAGGAGTCAAATTTGATTAGGTTGAGTTTCAAGGGTGTGTTGAATAAGGCTGCATTTCAAGTTCTATGTGGGAACAAGTGTGGTAGACCATGTGTGGCTACGCAAAAGAAAAAGCCGTTTCTTGTAATGAGTATGTCGCAGCCCTCAGCTGAATCGCAATCTACTGTGACTTCGATAGGATTTTCCGAAGGGGGAGGTGATGGTCTCCTGAGTAAGGAGCATGTGACTCGAGAAAATGAGTCAGACTCAAAAATTGATAGAAATGATGATAATGGAGTTGTAGTAGATAGCAGTGGTGGGAATGGAAGCTTTGGAAGTGGTGGAGAGGGGGATGGGAGTGGTGGAGGTGGCGATGGTGGTGATGATGACAGTCATGACAATGAAGAGGAGGAATTTGGGCCAATACTGAGATATGATGAAGTAATGAGAGAGGCACAGGCTCGTGGAGCCACCCTTCCTTCAGACATGATAGAGGCTGCTAAGAGTGTGGGAATTCGTAAGGTGCTTCTACTTAGATATTTGGACCTGCAGGTACAGTTTCTAAATGTCTATACATTTTCCCCTATTCTTTCTAAGTTGTGATTCTGTAATGGTTTATGAGCGCAAACTCGTGTAAAACAAGATTAGCATTACCTTAGACTTTAATACTGTTATGTTTACTGTTTTAATTGCAGGGGTCCTTTTGGCCTTTAGGATTTTTCATGAAATCATGCTCTATGCTTCGAAATCGAATGTTAGCTGATCCAGCGTTTCTTTTCAAAATTGGCACAGAGGTTGGTTGGTCTTGTTTTGTAGTAATCCTAATGTTTACTTTTCGTATTATTTAATGGCAGAACTGCAGTGTGTTGACTTATCCAACCATCTGAGTGCTCTATGTAACATATGACAGTAAGTATTCACCATTGGCAACTATGGTACTAAAATAGTTTCCTATGTAACAAGGTATCTATATATTTTAAAAAAATTGTGCTGATGACTGCAGCCCTTATATGGTATAAGCTATAAGTGAAAACAATTCATATTCATGTAATGCTGACATAGTTGGAAGTTTTCAATGTATTTATATTTATGTAACTTTTTATCTTACATGGTATGCAGATTGTCATTGATACATGTTGTGCTACTTTTGCTGAAGTTCAAAAGAGAGGCAAAGACTTTTGGGCCGAATTTGAGTTGTATCTTGCAGATCTTCTCGTTGGTTTAGTTGTTAATGTTGCTTTGGTAGGTATGTTGGCGCCCTACGCTCGAATAGGGAAACCATCAATATCTAGTGGATTCCTTGGTAGAATGCAGAAGGCTTATGCAGCCTTGCCTAGCAGGTTTGTCATCATACCATTAACATGGCATTGTTTTCTTATGTCAATGTTTTTATATCTTATGTGTATATATAAGTAATAGTTGTTCATCTAAAAAAGGCATGGAAGTAAGGTTTATCCATAAATAACAATATACAATTAACAATACTTAGGTCTTACTTGCTTTGTGTCTGTGGAGTATGAAGAAGCTTTCGCCTAAGTTTCTATTTTTCTCACTGTATGCAGTGTATTTGAAGCAGAAAGGCCAGGATGTAGGTTTTCTGTGCAGCAGAGACTTGGAACATACTTCTACAAGGTAATGACTGAAATCATTTCATTTTTCAACCAATGTGGGAAGTTTCTGTTGTGCAGTTATTTTTTAACTTTCATTTTGAATTCTAGGGTATAATGTATGGAGCTGTTGGATTTGGATGTGGTATTATAGGCCAAGGCATTGCAAATATGATCATGACTGCAAAGAGGTACGAGTTTCTACCCTAGAGTTTGTTTTACATGATTTGCTTTTTTGTATGCACAATGTAACATGTCTTGTTCCAACACCCTGATCCCTTCACTCATAGCAAACAAGTTAAGAGAAAATTTGTTGGCTCTTATAATCATATATTTGTAATTGGCCTTGTGGATCATCTAATACAATGACGATTCTGTTAATAGATAAAATTATGACTGGATATTAACTAAAGCACTGAGATTTTTCGGGTTATAAATGAGCGTACTCTTATTATTTTGCTTCCGCATAGTGCTTACTTTGTCTTCTCAAAGGTTTGAGTTTGTTCTGTTAATTCACAACAGTGTGCAAGGTACAACATTGTAAAACCTAGGTCTCTCACTTAGTATAACATAAAATGTTTTATGTGCACACTTTTAAAGAGGTGGCACTACATGGTTTACTGATATAGAACCGTTTCTGTTGATAATGTACCAAAGTTATATCTAATTAAGAACCAGTGTTCATACCGGATGATAGTTTACATTAAACTGTATGAATGAATCTTTATTATTCTGAGCAATTAATTTCTCACTTGTTCTTGCTGCATACCAGGAGCATAAAGAAATCAGAAGAGGATATACCTGTGCCACCACTTATAAAGAGTGCTGCTCTTTGGGGTAAGATGTTCTTTGTTTAAAATCTGTAGTTCATCTCTTCCGTACAACTGGAAGACAACAATCTTTGTCTTCATTTAATTATTAGGAAAGTCTTCTCAAAATTTTAATTATTACTTATTAATTTATGAATATAGTTACGAGGTCAAATATTATGCCCTTTATTTATATCATTAAAGGATGAAGGTCCTGTTTGGATAAGATTTTTCCTAAACACTTCTAAGAAAAGAAAATATGAAGATAAAATACATTGAATTTCTTTCATAAGCTAAAATTAACTTCTGAATTTTTATATAAATTCTCATATAAGTATTATAAGTTGCTTTTAACTTAAAGAAAAGGGCTCATTCCATTTTACTTTCTTATGTTCATTTCCTAGAGTGCTAATGGACAAGTTTCTCAAATAGGCCTAGAGAGATTATCTCTTTGCCTTCAACATTTGTTATTTTTTAGTCAGTTATTGGGAACAAGTGAGAAAAGTACTGGAAACTAATTTATGATTTGTGGTTCTGTCCAAAAGAAAACTTGTATTGTTTTCTTTCAACCTCAATGTAACTTCTCTCCCCATTCCTGTAGCCCCTCCTATCATTAAAGAAAAAGGTAAAAGGACCCATCACAATATTTGTATATGATTGTTACACCATTGAACCCAAAACGTGGCATGTCAAATATGCAAATGTTGCATGCTATCAGTTTGTAGCTAAAAAGGGTGTAGAAACCTTTGTACCATTTGATATTGGTTCAAATGTATGATGTGGATTCTCAACATTTCTCAAGCTTCATTTGATGTTTTCTGATTTACTGTTATTTTGACATTTGGTCATTACTTCATCTTAACTCAGCTTATTGTATTTTGTTCCTGGTTGTAACACATTTCCTGACATTTGGTCATTACTTCATCTTAACTCAGCTTATTGTAATTTGTTCCTCGTTGTAACACATTTCCTTGCTCCCTGAACCTCCATTGTAGGTGTGTTTCTTGCTGTTTCTTCCAACACGCGATACCAGATTGTCAATGGACTAGAACGGTTGGTTGAAGCGTCACCAATGGCAAAGCAGGTTCCCCCAGTTGCTCTGGCTTTCACTGTTGGCGTGCGTTTTGCCAACAATGTGTATGGTGGCATGCAATTTGTTGATTGGGCTAGATGGAGTGGAGTGCAATAACTCCTTTTTCCTGATCTGTATTCTAGTCATGTAGATGTGATTTTCTAGCCATCAGTATATGATGTGTGGAATTAGCAGATTTGTGCTACTTGGTTAAGGTTGCATGGTTTGATAGAAAGATTTTCTCTCTGGGATAAATGTTACTAGGCAATAATTTAGAGGCATGCCATTTGTTACTTCTGTATTCTCTTACATTATTTCGGCAACAAATGGTAGAGTGCGTGTTAGAAAAAGTGTGTTGATAGCACTTCTCCCTGGTCAAGATCTGCATATTTTATGGGATAGTCATTTGTTTCTCTATTGAAAATAGATCATTTTCCATTGGAGAAGCTCTTAGAAATTCTTCTAACAGGCTATGACAAAATCTGGAAACGTAAAAACACCATGGTCAATATATAACATGTTCTAACAGCTTAGCTTCCGTTTTACTTATTTTGGTTTATATCAAACTTGTTAGTTTCATTTTTTTTAAACAATTATTATGTGTATTTTATTTAATTAGTCTTATCAGATAAATGAAAATTAGCTGTTATCAGATTGATGAAAATTGATTTGTTTGCGATTGGAATCCAATCTTTTGTTAATGGCAGGTCATTTGTTTCTATGCTAAAAGGGAACGTGTTAATTTAGAAAAAGAAACTGGTTCAGTTCAAATTGGTAAAGGTGATATTAGTTTTTTTGTAGTGTTTTCTCCCTTATAAATCACACAGATGATGGCAAGTAAAAAAATCGATCTGGCTACGTTGCAGGATCTGGTTTAAGAAAATGCATTTTACTTTTATATTCTGTTGTTACTTCTTGTTACACACCGGTGAGTTCTTACCAAAAAACCAGACTCCATGATCTTAATTACTTGAAGCTATTGTTATTGTTATCGTGCTTTGAAATTTAAGCCAAAGTATGTACATAAATAGAGCATAGCTCATGAATCAGGATATTTATTTGCATATATAGAAGCAGTTTTAATTTCTGTTATGTGCTGTACTACAATATAACTTCTAATCAATGATAACATGACAGGGCATAATATTCATGTTTCTAGTCGTTCTGATTGTATACAACCCACAAGCACACACCTTGCTATTCTCTATTTGGGTCTTGGATTGACTGCAGTAGGCTCTCGAGGTCCAAGACACTGCAACATTGCCTTTGGAGCTCATCAATTTCATACCAAAACTGAGGAAGGGAAAGCTCCGTTAGAGAGCTTCTGCAATTGGTGGTACCTTTTGTTCACGTAGCTCTTTTATAAAGCTTGTTCATGCCTCACAAATGATGTGTTCCGGGGTATTCGACATGTACAAAACACCAAAAGACGCGTATGACAATTGTAGGACATGCAACCATGAAGTGTCTGGATTTTTCTTTTGACATAATTTTTACATAACTCAAATACAACTTTAATAAGGATAAACAAAATGATTTTCTAAAAAGACAAACTTATAAAGTAATTAAATGAGTTTCTATTATGATTATAGAACAAGAAATAAATATTATGCTATCATTGCTTTTCACTTTTTTATATTAGATAGATGAATTGGATTCAATTTTGTATTAAGTGACAATACATTTAGATTATTATATTTGACTAACTTTGTTTATAGACGATTTTGACTATATAAATATTGATGTTATATTAAACAATTCATAATGATTTAATATATAGATTTGTTTTTTGAAATACTACATATATGTGTTGAGGTCTTTGTACCCATGTCGTGCCTAGACCAGTCAATTTGGTCAATCTCACAGGACATGACTCTAACCTACATGGGTTGGAACTAAAAAAGTCCACAAGACTAAAATGTCCACAAAAGCCCCGTGACACAGGGTCACCTCATGGGCATTTTTTTTAAACATGACAAAATATTAACTTTTTAAAATATCTTATTAGCGCCTCCACCTTTTTCTCGGGACATGTCTCGATCTTCAACTCAGATCGACTTGTTATGACTTTAGGGTCAGACCAACCAATGTCGACATTCAACTCGACCTAGTCTGTCTCGACCTTCAGCTTGGACCAGTAAATTTTGATCTTCAACTTGCACGAATATGTCTCAACTTTCAACCCTAGGCGACATATTTCGAGCTTCAGTCCGAGACATGCCATTTCAAACTTCGACACAAGGCAAGCCATCTCAACCTTTGACCTGGAGTTGACTTGTCTAAACCTTCGGGCCCAAGGAAGGCCATCTTGACCTTTGGTCCAAGGCAGGCCATATTGACTTTTGGCCATGAACAGTCCATCTCCACTTTTGGACCAAGCCCAAGGAAGGCTATCTCGACCTTTGGCTCAGGGCAGGCTATATCGAATTTTGGCTAGGACCAACCCATCTCCACTTTCGGACCGAGCCCATCCGTCTTAACCTTCAGCCTAGGCCTACCCGTCACGACTACAACCCTAGTCAGTCCGATCTGATTTCGACTTGAGTTGACACGTCTTAACCTTTGGCTTGGCTCGACCCGTCTCAACCTTCTTTCTGAAGATCCTTCTCAACCTTTGGTATGGAACGATCCATCTCAAATTTTGACTCGAGACAGTTTGTCTTGACCTTGACCTAAGTCACTCCTTCTCGACCTTCGACCTGTAACAACTCGATTCGAACTTTAACTCTGGCTGAAAATAATGTTTTCAAAAGTTAATTAAAGTCTTATCGTGCGTCCAAGCCTATCTTAACCTTTACCATAACAACCTCTAAAAAGGTTATTCAAGGATGGGTTTGGATTGACCCCTTAGTCATGGGTCAAATTAACATCTCTAGTTGTGGCAATATCTTTGCTATGTATAGGTTCACAGTAGACCTTTTGGTTGCTATTATTGCCTCTGTACATTGAGACTAATGTTAGTTGGTTCCTTGGTTTTATCATTCACACTTTGTGCTTTGCCTTCTCTCTAACCATTTTCCTGTTGGGACGAACTTCTTAGAACACCTTGGTTGCATAGTAGTGACTTGAATAAGAATAAGCTTGAGTATTATTATTACACTATTGTTGTTCTTGGAGGGTTGAACTTGTACGTTTAGTTCTTTTCTTGTCGTTACCTGCACAATGAAGTGCTCTAAATGCAGTGTTTGAGAACAATTTAGACTTTCACAAACTAATTTTGCTAACGATGCTTTGAATGCTAAATTGCTGAAATTGGATAAAGTTCGTAGTGTTGTTGACAAGAGTGCTGATATGATGATTAAGACATTATCAAGACAAAAAAACTTAAAAGCTTGTTGTGAAATTGTCAAATTGGCAATTACCTCCGGATAAATGTAAGGAGATGTATGGATTGAACTTCAATTATGTATAACTCAGTCTCATTTCAAAAACCCCATCAATACTGAGAGATGTTTGTATTTTATGATTTAATTTTGCTTTTGCATACCTTCCTATAAAAGAACATTTTTAGTCTTCTTGTAACTCAGTATTCAACTAAGCTCATGGAGATCCTCCACTATTTGTTCAGCAATCTGCCTCCACATTTTCATTGGGCGTTGTTCAACTGGTCTCATGCATCTTCTTCCTATCCCTTCAAGCCAGCTAACAATTGATAATGCTACACTCGTATCAATTGGTTACAGTTTATATCAGTTAGAAAAGATCGCTAACTTTGTTCACAAGTTTGTAGAAATTTATTTTTACTCTCAACATATTAAACATCGATGTAGGAGCTGAGTATCACCGTTTTTTCCATAATATACCTGTTCGTAACATAACGCATGATGTATTGATTCATCCCTAAGGCCTCTAAGTATGGAGAAGTATAAGACTAATAAATAAACTAAAGGACAGAAAGAAAAAAGTAATTTAAACATGTAAAGCGACCTTACATTAGAGGAAGGGTTAAACTGACAGCAATTAGAGAAGAAGAATAATAGTGAGAGTTATTATCATAATATAAATGGAGACATGCACGGACCGTACAAGCATGCACTCACATGATCCTACCCTTCAGTTCGACCTTCCACAACCCCAACACCCGTTCTTCAAGAAACACACACTTTACTATCACTTCCTTCTCACCACCGCCCACCACCATGGCTATCGATACCCTCCGTCGATTCTTTCTTCCGTGTTTCTTCTCTTCCAAGCAGCAACCCACCGTCCCTTTCGCCGACCACCATATGCAGACCAAGAACCGCCCCTCCTCCCCGGCGTCGTCAACGTCCTCCTCTACCGCCACCTCGGCTGCCCCGCCCCGTCCCTCAAAGTCGATGGTGATCGGCACCATCTTCGGGAACCGCCGCGGGCACGTGTGGTTCTGCGTGCAGCACGACCGGCTTTCCGCCAAGCCCTCGCTCCTCCTCGAGCTGCCACTCTCCACTGACCACCTCGTACGCGAAATGCGCAACGGCCTCGTGCGCATCGCGCTGGAGTGCTCCGACGCCGCCACGTGTCCCCTCCGCTCCGTCCCCCTCTGGACAGCCTTCTGCAACGGCAAGAAGACAGGCTTCGCCGCGCGCCGACGCGCCGGAGACCGCGTCCGCTCTATCCTCCGCACCATGCAGTGCGTCTCCGTCGGCGCCGGCGTCATTCCCTCCGGCTTCTCCTCCGACACCTCCGAGGAACTCATGTACATGCGCGCCAACTTCGAACACGTCATCGGCAACGCTGACTCCGAGTCCTTCCACCTCATCAACCCCGACGAGTGCCCCGGCCAGGAACTCAGCGTTTTCTTGCTCCGATCCCGACTCGCCGCCATCCGCTGAGTCCGCAACGAGTCGAAAATCTTTCCGTTTCGGCGCTTTATTTATTTTCCGGTACAGAAAAAAAGAAAGAAAAAGAAGTATGACAAAAACACCTATTGGAAAGTATAGTTTTTCTTTTTTTTCAGGGTCATTCCAGAAAGTTATTGGTTTTCTTGAAATTTCTTCGGATATTGATATCTTCCCGCAAATGTTATTTGGGTGACCATTGTACATTTTGCCGTGTTAATTTATCGAAGTTATATTGACAACATCTGTCAACAGATATTTTTCGACGAAGATCAAACTTCTATCTGATTATGAACTTAAAAAACAAGGTTATTTGTTGATCATACATCATAACTATTAGTGATACTAGTTTAATGGTTTTCTTGATTTTGAACGAGTTGTTCCTTTTTTTTTTACTTGTAAGATCCGAGTCTTGTAAAAAAAATGGTTTTTTTAAGAGGAAGGTGGTGATGGGGTGACTGTGTTGTAATTGTTGCCCATGTGAGTTCTGTGTAAAGTTGATGGGTTTTTCTAGGACTAATCTCATCGCCAATACTGTATTCTTTTTCGCATTTGTCCATAATAATAATGTAACAGGGTTAAACAGGGACGGTCTAGGAATCTTTGCTATTTCGTTTATGCTCCAGAATTTTGAATTTATTACCATATCAGCTTTGATTCACTGCGATTTCTTCCCATTACTATATAAATCTGCGGTTTCGGAGCTTTTCCGTGGGATTCATTACTTGTTTGGCATGGTATCTTACTCAAAATGTAATACAGTTTTTCTCCTTGCTTTTTAATCAGCATCTGGAATATTTGATGGTACTGGTCATTATAAAACTGTGTAAATTACTTGCTGCCAATCTTTTTGGCGACCAGTTGAACATATTTTCGCTTTTCCCTATCTTCTGGCATAATTTTTCCATGTTGAGTCATCCCAAATTTCTATTATTTTACTAGCACTGGTATAATATATTGTAATGTAACGCTAGAAAACCAGCTAAGCTTCTACGACTAGGTGTGCTAGGGTCGTAGTTGAACCATTCTTTTTCGTTGTAGCCATGATTTGAAGATGGTGGCACACTAGCTTGGTGTCCACAAATCACTTTTTCATTCGAACCTTCTTCAGAAGATCTTAATACGAATGATATGCAATTCGGGACCAGTCCTTTTCAGGAATTTTACCGTCAACATTTCTTTGATATAATCTTTAATGAAGAGAGAACTATAGCAATCATTGATGCAGTTCCAGCACAACAAACGATACTTAGTTTAACTAAAAGTTCATCGAAATTTCCAGCTGTGTGTTAGCTAGTATCAGTTCATCAGAACTTATATATATATATACATATAGATATAAATATATATATACACTTGAAGCATTCCAAAAATGGGGTTACTTCAATGCTGAGTGTTGGAGTTTTAAAGCGCAAACCGCATCACGTGATATAGTGTATGATTGAGGACCACATGTTGGCCCACATTAGCCCCCAACGCAATACAACTGAAAAGTAATCGGAACTGCAATTATTTGGTGCGTATGAACATGTTATGTTACAAAGATAAAATTCTTCCAGTTCAAAATGTTAGTGATAAAAATAGGCCAGCTAAGGTTTATGGTAACATGTGATTGAAACAGGGAACACAAAATTATTAGTGGAAATGGTTGCCAGTCAAAGGTATGATATTTTCATTACAACTGTTTGGATTGCAACAACATACCCAAATGAGTACAAATCTCATTTTCTATGATGAAAGGAAAAGGTAAGGACTTTCCTGAGGCCAATACAGAATAAAGAAAAGAACAAAACGAAATGGAAAGATTTTATAATCTCCACTGAAGATTTGGCAGAGTGGTTGTTCTTATGGTTTGCAGATACTGGAGGTAGTCAGTGACAACCTAAGGCCCTGTTTGGTGGTATCATTGGAGTGAAGTGAAGTGCTTAAGATGTTGGAAGGAAAAGGTGTGGTGAGAGAAACAGACATGTCAGAGAGGATGAAGACCAATGTCACGGAATTAGCTCACCAAGTTCTCGATGCACACAAAGTTTCTGACTGTTCGTTGCTCATTTCATCAAACAGATGAATCTTAAAATATCCAACCCTTTAATTTTTATTTTTCCTGTTGCTGTTCATAGATATGCATGTTTGTCTCATGATTAGTGTGTTGTCTGTGAGTGTTCGTTCTCATTTCAATATATGAGAAAATTTGATTGGGTATTTATTTTAACTATTTTGTTGATAGTTGTATTATTAATATCTAGAACTCAATATCATTCGTATCAACTATACTCGTCGAAAAACTGCACTCACGTTGAAAAAAATAACATTTTAGCTTGTAAGAATGTAAAATACATACAAAATATGGTTGCCATAGTTTCTAAGAAAATGTCTATCATGTTTAAGTATAATAATAATCACTAATTTTAATTCTAAAATATATTAATATCAAGAGTAAAGTGAAACTACCCATATTTAAGAATAAGATGAGAAGCTGATTCCACTTTAAAAAAGAAATTATTTAAACTAGTTTTGGAACGATAACTAAAATAACATCATCTTACACTTTTTTTTCACTAAATTAGTTAACCAATTTTTATTTTTCATACAATATGTTTAATTTGCAAGGCGTTTTCACTCTGGAGTGCCAATGTTATGTGTGTCTTTACAAAAACAGTGCCAATGTTATGTGTGTCTTTACAAAAACTTTATCTTAAAAAAAAAAGAAAAAGAAGTTGTTTCGAAAAAAAAACTGAGTGTTTCTTACCGAAAACAAATATAAAGAATTTTTTTTGACCTAAAGTGAAAAAATAACATTACACAAAATAGTTTCATTCCTTAATCAGAAGGGTGAGTGTTTTATTTATAGAAAAAAATAAATGTCATACAAAATTTTCACTCACTCGCCCTCCCAAAAAAAGAAATGAGAATCCTCTCGTTACGAAAGATCCAATAACCTTAACTTGACCTTCTGTCGATAAACTTGACCCATATCTTATTTCAGCTTTCCTCCCTTGCCAAGCCTACCTCTAAAGGTCAGTTGTGGGGCCAGGCCCACCTCACACCTTATCACTAATACAGTTTTGACTATTTAACTCACGTTATAGGCCTTGATTATCAGGAAACCGAAACATATAATGGTGTGATGGCATTTTTGTAATTTCTGTCAGCTTTTCTGCCTCGGTTCCCTCAATACCCGAAGCAGAATATACTTTTCTGCCTCGGTTGTAGCAGACCCACTACCATAAAGCCTTTTAGGCTTCAATTTCCCTGACTTGAAGCAAAAAATTAATTGGGAGAGGGACATTTGGCCTCAGTTAAAATTGAACTGAGGCCGTATACCAAATTAGTGATTCAAAACGCGAATGCACTATTCTTCGTCTTCCACAATGCAACATTTGCCTTTTCTCTCTTCTATCGTGCCTCCTTTGTCCCCAACCATCATCGTTCAGCCTCCATTCGTGACATCAGCCATCGTCGAGCCTCTTTCCACGCTGTTGTGGTCATTTGGGTTCCACAACAGTTGTTGGTTCGTCCCACGCAGCCACCGCACCAGCCTCCGTTGCACCACCATTCTACGCCTCAACAACGCTTTGTTTTCCCCAAACAAAGCTTCTCCATTGTCTATTAGTCTCTCGCTCCACCGTTGCTCCTGTTTCGGCAAGCCACTGTCCCACTCTGCCACATTTTGCCTGCGTGTGGTGGTTAGTTGAAATTCGAAAAATTACGTGATTCCCTTTTTTTATTTCGGGTTTTATATAATTATTTTTGCAATTTGGGTTGTTATTTTGCATTTTGTTGGGATTTTCTTGGTTTCTATTTCTTTCTCCTATTTTTGATTGTTCCTTGTGTTTTTATGGTTGTGTTCTTTATCAAGTATTGTTGCATTATGGTGAGACTGTGTAGCTTTCAGGAACGTGAGTACTGTTGCATCCTCCCATTGCCATTCACTTTGCTTTTCACGCTCTTAGGTTCTTATTTTTGTAATATGAGTCTATGAATTTGTAGTCTATTATGTATTAGTTTTATTGTATGTATATGTGATTAATTATTTGCTTAAGTTAGTGTCTTATTTTGCAAACATTCAAGAGTACTGCACCAATTCTCGCAAAGTCCATAAAGTTTGGCAGGATAATATGTGCGAAATTTATAATTCAGTTGTACAATAGTATTGATTAGGATATTGAATTGTTGTCACAAGACACTTTTAAATGTATTTGGATTGTGGATGATGTTATGTTTCATAAAATATATAGTTTTGTTTCTGTTCTGATCTAGTCTGGTTTTCTGAAAAAAATATGCAGGTTAAAAATTGTGGGAATAACCAAAAACAAAAATTTTATTTAAAAAGTTAACAGGACATACGGTTAGAACCGAGGCAGAATAGCAAAAATAATCGTTGCCAAATATCCTTTCTGCACTAGTGTATCCATATCGTCTTTCAACGCCACTTAAGTCATTCTCATAGTTCGGTCCGCGACCTCTCCGTAGCTCGGTTGTGGAAGTGCCTTGCAGTTAATTCAGAGCTCCTCCCATGGCCTGACTAAGGATCATCCTCTGGTTACTCGACCCACTACTCCTGATAGGGACCTTGTTAACTAGTGTTCACGAGTGACCAGGAAACGATCAAAGCACAACTTGCGGATCCAACCCACTTGGATAGTACTAACAACCCATGATCATTTGCCAAGACAGTTGGTGGGGGGAACTTTCGACGTCAGATTGACAATATTGCTCAACCCATAGATGATCTACTTATGAAATTCATCTAGCTTTCTAGTCCATCAACTTTTTGCAATAGCTCGGCCCAAGTCCTAGAAGGACTCCTCGACCCATGTTAGATCTTTAATTAACCTTGCTACTTTATGATAAGTCTTCATAGAGTCACACTTCAAAGTAACTATGTTGAGGTTGACCCCTCCCTTTCAACTCGGCCCAAATGTTGCCTCGATTCCTTGCTCGACCTAAATCCTAGCAAGTCACCTCAACCCATGACAAATCTTTAACGAAACTCGTCGTTTTATGACAAATCTTTATCAGGTCAGAATCAAAATGATCATGTTGAAGTCAATCATTTCTTGGATGGTACACAACCCTCCAACCTTGAGTCCTCAACTTGCTGGTATGAAAGGTTGTAATAAACCATCCACCATCTTCCAGTATCGGGTTGGGCCTTTAAATTTTCTCACATCATCTTTAGCTAAGTTTTGCCCTTTTTACTAAATTTGGTAGTATTCGTCTCTAGCTACCTTATAATTTATGGTCTGCTTTGTAACATCTCAAAATTTGTACCCCGGTGTTTTCAGTATATCAATACCTAAAATTTTATGATACATTATTTTTTTAGGTATTGTGACTAGTATAATAAATTTTGAACATATGATATATATATAAAA
>Ga0214542_1004990_pt1 | contig 25716 bp, 9 predicted proteins | sample CNSS1metaG_FD_160096 | JGI IMG/M metagenome (GOLD analysis project Ga0214542, IMG submission 160096) | Root nodule microbial communities from cowpea collected in UCLA plant growth center, Los Angeles, California, USA - CNSS1 | ecosystem: Host-associated > Plants > Roots > Nodule | place: USA...
TATGTATATATATGTATATGTATATATATGTATATGTATATATATGTACATATGTACATATGTACATATATATACATATACATATATATATATATATACATATATATATATATATATATATATATATATATATATATATATATATATATGTATATATATATATTTATATATATATATATATATATATATATATATATATATATATATATATATATATATATATATATATACATATATATATATATATATATGTATATATATATATATACATATATATATATATATATGTATATATATAGGTATAATTACTAATTTAGTTCTTTAATTTTTTGGTTTGGTTTATTTTTGATCCCTTATCATTCGTTGGTTCAATTTAATCCTCCAATTACTTAAAAATGTTCAATTTGGATATTTCCGTTAAGTTGACATTAATACGTTGTCTGTCATGCCACATGTAAATTTGTAAAATTTTCAATTTATTTTTATTTTTAATTTTTTTAAAAATATATATAAACTGTCACGTGGTATATTATAGTCGTGCTAGATGACAGAGGTAGTAGTTGTTTCCAATTTAGTCCTCTATTTAAATTTTTGGTTCAATTTAGTCTCCTTATATTTAAAACGATCCAATTTTATCCTTTCCAAGTTGAGATCAAATTGGTAAATAAGCTTAATTACAACTTATATATACATGTAAATATAATTTTTTTTTTTAATTTATACATCAAATCAATACACCTAAATATTTCAAATTATTTTATTTGTTACAAGTGTAAACAAATTTAATGGTAAAAAGTCAGAAGGTTAAAAATGTAAAAAATAAAATAATTTGAGTATTTAGATGGTGTGACTTGATGTATACATTTTAAAAAATTATTTTAAGATGTATAGATAAGTTGTAATTAAACTTAATTACTAATTTGTTCTAAAATAGAAAAGAACCAAATTGAACCGTTTTAAAGAATAGGGAGCATAATTGAATAAAAAAATTAAATAGAGGACTAAATTGAAAACAACTACTACCATTACCACATGGCACGATTGTGACCTGCTACGTGACATGACTGTTATTTGACATGTGACAGTTTATATACTTTTGAAAAAATTTTAAAAATTTTAAAAATTTTAAAAATTTCAATACTTGACACGTGTCATGTACGGACACGTTGTTAATGTGAACTTAACGGAGAAGATCAAATTGAGCATCCTAAATAATTGGAATGAACTAACAAGTAATAAGGGGACCAAAATAAACTAAATCAAAAAATTAGAAGACTAAATCAGTAATTATACCTATTGTTCATCGCTCTTAACTATACATATGGATAAACATAAATTTAAAAGACCTATTTCTGTTTTTAAGATTTCTAATAATAAATCATATAAAAAATATTTATACTTTTATCTAATTATAACTAGAATTTTGACCCGTTATTTTATAGATAAATGAATTTTGTTTTTTTAGTAAATGAAAAAAAAATTAAAAAGTTAAAAATAGATATTAAAAGTAATGATAAATATAATTTAAATTAGGAAATATCAATTTTATCATCTTTATAAATGAATTTAATAATTCTGATTATTCAGGATCATAACCATACTAATTGTAGTAATTATTGTTTTGTCTAATATAAAGGTTTAACTCTCTGAACATTTATATATGCACCTATTATGACATTTATACAAAACTTCTGATTGATCTCATGGGTCAGAAGACCATTATAATTTACAATATAAAATCGATATAACTTTATTAAATTTAAAATTGGATTAAAAAAAACAAAAGAATGCAATACTGACAAATAACTGGAATAGTATAAGATTAATTTTAATTAATATAATAACATATAAAAATATGAAAATAATTAAAATAAATAAAAAAAGGAAAAATAAATTAAAAGAAGAAATTTCTTATCCTTCTTCACAAATAACATTAATATAAATTTCTTTATAAAATAAATAATAAATAATAGAATTATAATTAATAAATACAAAAAGTAATAAATACTAACGTTATAATTAATAGATACTAAAGGTTGTTATGTTTTGGTTCTATACAAAATTGTGGTTGCAAAATTGAGAAATTATAATTGTATTAATTTTTAATTGAAATTTTTGTGATGTATTACAGTTGGATTTTAATTATATTAATTTTTTTATTGAGAAATGAATTTTAGTTATATTAATATTTAATTTTTATTAGGTAAAATGTAGTTGTGTGACTAAATATTAATAGTTGTCCATGAGTGAATATGGAGTGAAGAAAATAAAATCCAACTTTAGAGAGAATTTGTCGTCTATTGTTATATTTGTTTTAAGTCACACAACTACCTTTTCTCTAATTAAATTAAATATTAATATAATTAAAATTCATTTCCTAATAAAAAAATTAATATAATTAAAATCCAACCGTAATACATCACAAAATTTTTTAATTAAAAATTAATACAATTATACTTTCTCAATTTTGCAACCACAATTTTGTATAAAACCAAAACATAATAATATTTAGTATCTATTAATTATAACGTTAGTATTTATTACTTTCCGTATTTATTAATTATAATGTTATTATTTATTATTTATTGTATAAAGAAATTTATATTAATATTATTCGTGAGACGAATAAGAAATCTCTTCTTTTAATTTATTTTTCCTTTTTTATTTTATTTTAATTATTTTCATATTTTTATATGTTATTATATTAATTATTTTCATACTCTATATATTAATGTTATTCGTAAAGCCAGATAAAAAAGTTGCTTCCTTTTTATTTATTTTTTCTTTTTTATTTTATTTTAATTCTTTTCATATTTCCATACTTATTAACAAAAATATATATAAATCATTTCAAAATTATATATATTAATATTTCGTGTTTGAAACAAAATATTATATTTTAAAAGTACACAATATAAAATAAAGTACTAAAAAATTAAATTAAATATTAAATTATGTAATTAAGTATTAATGCGAGAATTTAAATACTTTCTTTTTCACCAAAATCAATGTTAAAATAAAATCACTAATTGTTCTACAAACTTAGAAGAAACTATAATTATAAAAGAAAAACCTAAAATTTATCATACCATGAAAAGAATATGGCAGTAGATTCATTTCCCTTTAAATTTAACTTTATTAGAGACAATCCTTCCATATCTAATATCATTGAAAATTTTTATCTCATGTTGAATTTTATGATCTTCGTAATGTGTGCCTGAACTTAAAACATATATTGATTTTAAAAATAAATAAAATATATTAAAAAATAAATATCATGATAATCTGATTTTATTTTGTGATGTAACTAAATTTGTAAACAATTTTATCATACATAATACATATTACTTCAATGTTTCACAGTCCAATGCTTACTGATTTTAACATTGTACTCATGAAATTTATGTGACTTCCTCAAATCAAACCATGTGAGTGTAAATTTATGTTCTTTAAATTCTCATATTTTCTTTTCAACTCTTTGCCTCTCTTCCAAACTTAGAAAACCCAACACAACATCTTTGAGTGAAGTTATGTTCATGAAAAATTGGGTAGGCAAAGTTGAGAGCAAGAAATACCTACACTTTACAATGATTTACCATTAGACTATTAGTTCAACACAAAAGTAGCAAATTTCTTAGTTATTTCTTCTCGTAAAATAGCTAGTAGAAGTTTCGTTAACCTGATCCACATTGTTGAACTTGATTTCTATAACAATTAACCTGATCCATCTTAAGTAGAAAAACTATTAAATTTATACTTTGAAGCATAGGAATGAAAGTAAAAAAGTAAACAACTTGCTCTTTCTTGTCCTTGGTTTGGATAGATCATCCAGTTTATCCAGTTTATTAAAAGCAAATATATTTCAACGTAAATTAGAGTCTGATGCCAACAATTTTCCAAAAGCAATGTCAAAGCTATTTCATTTATGTGCAAAATAATATATAGTATGCCAAACCTGTAGAATAAATTTTATGAAAAACTATTAAGACAAATTATAAAATAAATATGTTAGTGTTTTACCCAATGTATCAAAGCTGTTTAATTTATGTGCAAAGTATATGTAGTATGCCAAACCTATAGAATTAATTTCATGAAAAACTATTAAGACAAATTATAAATAACTATGTTAGTGTTTTACCCAATGTATCACAAAAAATATTAAAATAAAAAAAAACTATTGTAGAATGAAATGATTAGAAGTATGTGTATTGTGTACTGGTTCACAACTTCTACCGGTACCTTAATACAACAATATTTAACATGCCAACCGAAATAAACTAAAGAAAATGGGTGAAGGAGAATTATGTTGTTGAGCTATTTCTTCAAGGGAGTTTGAGAGTATAAAGAGAATAGTAAATAAAGAAAAATAACCTAAAATGCACAAAATTAAGTATGAATATCTAAGGAAAAAAATTGATGCTGAGTTAATAATTATAAAAAAGGATGATAGGTTTTTTACCAAAATACAATTTTCCAAATCTTTTGTCTCCTAGTTCTCTGTCAGGATCAAAGAAGTTTGTAGTCTCTTAAAAGTGTTTACTTCCCTTCTCAAATTCTTCTAAAGAGGAACTATGTGAGATTATTTTATAATTAGATAGTACAAAAAATGTTACTGCATGGAGATAATTCTTTTTCATTAGACAACCATAACACAATAATCTGAATGAAAACAGTCAAATACAATTACAGACCAAAATTCTGATTATAATTTGTCTTTAGACAAACAACAACAACACAAATACCATAACATCAATCTTCCAAAATAATCTGAATGAAGACAAAATAGAAATGTTGATAATCCAAAAGTTTAGGCAATTCATTTGCAATACACAACTCACTTTTGTTTTTTAATATTTTTTAGCAACATCTTCAATGATAACTCATTGTTGTATGACTCTAACATAGTTTCAGAATCTCTTTTAAGAGAAGTGGTTGGCAAATTAGTATGTAAAACTCTCAAAATTATTGATTGTTTAGTAAACTTGCTCAACAAATCCTGATAAATAAATACACATATTTAGAATATAGACAATGATAAGTGCATTAATTTCTTAATGAGTAAAAGCTTATAAAAATAACCTACCAAATATGAAAATAACACAATATGACATATGAAATCTTGAAAAAAATAGAAAAAGAAAACCATACAAAAAAAGTGTGCAAGCAAAGTTTAAAAGTTAAATAATTACAAAACACAAAAGGCTAATATCACGTTACAAAAGGATTCAAATAAACAACACTTGAATATAGGCTATATATTTGATTTGTTGTTGACAATGTTATAATCATGTCAAAACTTAATCAATCAACCAACATTTTTTTAAAATAAACAATAATTGGTGAGCAGAATTAATACAACAAAGTACGACAGAAGATTGGAATCTATAAATATAAATGTTGATAATATGAGTAAACAACAAAGCGTGAAAAGATGTAATTACATGAAAGTATGATAAATAGAACAAAATATTTCAACATAAAAATCACCACCAATGCAGGTTAAAAACAAAAGAGATGAAAGAAATGAAAAACTTCCATACAAAAACTAAAATTTTAAAAAATTTATCTACCATGACCATAAGATCCAAAGAATCCAAAATTTAAAAATAGTAGATAAAATGTGTCTCATAACTAATACCTTTAGGTATTCCAAAGGTTGAATGCATGTATTCCAAAGTTTGAATGCATGTATTCCAATGCCAAGAGTAGTAGCGTAGACCACCTATAGAGTTTCTTAGCAAGGGCAAAGACTATATGCTAACATACACATATAGTTTATAACATTAACAATGATTCAATACACAAATATACATAATCGTATTAGTACCATTCTCTTTCCTCTATTGCACCATGTTGGTCCACAAGTGTTCTACTTTCTCAATATCAAATTCATTGCTTCTAAGAATCTAAGACAACATCACAAAACTAAACTTCAGATCCATGGTTTACAAACAAAGGTGAATAAAGAAAATCAATACAATTTACAAAACATAGTATTAGCCATCTCTTATTATAAATTTAGCATGTATTTTTAGTTTATATTGCTAGTGAGAATAAATTCCATCTCAATGACTAATTTCAAACAACATTTTTTTACTTTTTCATCTCGAGTCGTCCACTTACCATGAAATTCCTTTTCATCAGTTAAGACCATTGGTTCTTTGAAAAGAGCCTCTTTTTCCTCAATTAAGAATATCGAACATCAGTTGCTAGTCATCAACCATGGAAACATACATATAATGAGGTAGATCGAAAGAAAAAAAATAATTAAAAAACAAAATAAATATAAAATATATAACTACAAAAATCAATGGTACAAAGAAGATGACAAAACCTTCGAAAGCGCGGTAAAGAGTTTATTTTTCATCAGTTAATACCATCAGTTTCTATTCATAAACCATGGAAACAAAATATAGTGAGCCAGATCGAAAGAAAAAACAAAAACATAGAAGAAGAGAAAGATCGAAAACCATAAATCCATAAAATGTAGGTCATATCAAAATTAAAAAAATATATAGAAAAAAATGAGATCTAAAGAGAAAAAGATTGAAATAAACTTTGAAACCCAGAAATACAAGCCAAAATTAAACTTTGAAAACTCGAAATACAAACCAAAATCAGTGTTGGAGAGAACAAACCTTCCAAACCTTCAAAGGTGTGGTAAAGAGCCTCCTTTTACATAAAAAAGAAATCGTTAAAATAAGGGTTGAAGAGAACAAAATCGAACAAAAAAATTTGAAACCAAAATTAGCGAAGAAAGAAAAATAAGGATTTGCTCGTAGAGGAAGAGTGAGGCGACAGCAGGGGATGAGAGAAAATTTGAGAGTGAAAAAATTAGGGTTTGAGGCAGCAGAGGATGAGAGAAAAGTTGGGAGTGAAAAAATTTAGGGTTTGAGACGGCAGAAGGTGAGAGAAAAGTTAAGAGTGAAAAAATTAGGGTTTTAGCACATGAGATGAATTTTTCTTTTTGAATTTAAAGCAAAAAGAGGAGATCACACGTGTAAGAGCCGCACTTTGCCCCTTGTCAAAAAAATGAAGTGTTTAAACTTTCCACTTTTAGTTAATTTTGTGTGTTCTTCTTTTTGTGGTTGATGAAAAAACTTGCACTTTATGCTACCTTCAATTGTATTATGTATAAATATAGATTTATTATTTAAAGTTTTCTTATTTTCTAATGGTTTGCAAAATTATATAAAGAATTTTACATAAACCTAGGATAGGAAAGATGTAAAGAAAAGTGTATTGGGAGATGGTGAAGCGAGTGATTTTGTGTGTGAATTAATAATAAAAATGGAAATAGGGAAACAGAAATATAAGTTAATAATGAAACAAAGGTAATTGACTAGGGTGGCAGTAGAAAAGAAAAGAGAAGGGAGGGTTCAAAGAAAAGAGAGGAGAGGAGTTAATTTGTTGAAGTTCAATTTTTAAAAACTGAATTAAAAAAGAGTCAAAGTTCAAATTTTACTATAAATAGTTTAGTTTTTTCCAATATGATGCAATTAATTATAGTATTATATAGATAAATTAATTTTGCCCAGTCCTGATTACCCTGTTCTGAAGAATAACTTAAGAGTCTCTTCTTTAATATGTTTCATGACAACTCTGATAATATATACATATATGTGTCTATAAAAGTTTGAATTAATTGACATAAGATGCTAACAAAATTTATTTATATTAAGCATCGATTTATCAGGCCTACATATGTAAAAAGGTAAAATGAAGTTTTTTTTTTTCTTTTTTCAGTTTTTGTAAGGAGTTTCAGATACTAAAGTTATAGTATTGAGTGGTGAAGAACTTGGCACTACTGTAGCCGTTGATTCTGGGCCAGCAATCAAATCAGTGACATTTGATACTTCTGCAGCTGCCACAATTGGTTGCTGAGTCATGCCCTTTTTCTCATTACTTTTTCCCCACAAGAAGGAGTACAACCCCACCATGATCAAAACCATGCCCAACAACCTGCGTATACATACATTATATACATCAGTGTTTTGTTTTCTATGTGTCATACAAAAGCTACAACATTGTTCAAGGTTACTACTCTTTACACAGAATTGAAGCAGTAAAACCATTTAAGAAATATTATTCATACGTTCCAAAGGTTAGTGGTTGTCCAAGTATGAAAGCTTCTAAAAAGGCCACAAAAATAAGAGAGAGGGGATTGAACATTGGAGGATAAGTAGGTCCTTTGATTGCAACAGCCCATGATAATATGCAGAATGTAGCAGCAGTGGCCAATGCTCCCTAAACAAATAAACAATCACTTCAGAATGTTCATCACATTTAAGAACTAAGCTTCATCTTCATTCATTCATGTGTTTCATTGATTTCAAATATTGTAAAGAATATATTACAGAGTAGATTATGGTGAGCAGTTGCAGATTCCACTCTAATCTCCATGCAGCCTTACTAGAATCTATGCAGACACCTGCGATTCCTGATTGAATTGCTGCTATAACGCATGATAGCATTGTTCCCCAATACCTCAATGGAAATACTTTAAGCAATTGTACCTGTTTAATGAATTTAATACAGCAATTTCAGAAGGAAAATAGTCACAGTAAAAGCCTTTCTTCTCGCAGAACTATTGAAATTACTGTGATTAGTCATGACACTAAACCCCGTTCGAAACATTAAATAAATTTAACAAAAATTAAGGCAGAATCTAAAATTGTGTGAGATATGTACTTGCACAAGAAACCAAGCTGTGTATGAGAAGCAGCTGCAGATCAAGAGGAAAGTGCCCTGAAGCATGTGGGTAGGGTGTGCTGCAACAGCGGTTTGAGCATGATGAGTATGATGATGAAGATAAAATTGTTTTCCTTTGTAAAGAGTGGTAAGTAATGCTCCACCAACGCACAGAATTGCCCCTGCACACTTAGTTCTACCAGCCCAAGTGTGGAGTCCCAATTTCTCGAATCTACATTGATTCATCAACTAATGGTGGTTATGTTGTTGATATTTGGCAGATTGAAGAAAATAGAGTGGTATGTTAGTGGTACCTGCAGATGACAGAGGTAAGGAATGTGCATATTGGAACCATGTTGAGAAAGTTGACAGAGTATGTAGCTGAAGTATCTCTCAGCCCATAGTAGAATAATCCTTGAGCCAGAGTCATTCTGTAGTTGGTGCCATCATAGTGTAAGAAGATCGTAATGATATAGATAACGATAATTTTGAAAACTTTCTCTTATAACCTAAAATGACATCATTTAAATAGTTTTGCAATATAAAAAAATAAAAAGTTACTTAAAAAATATCATTTTAAATTATAAAATAAAGTTATCAAAATTTAATTATTAAAAAATTATTTTCTTAATAATATATGTATTTATACGCTATATTCTTTATACAATATTTTACTTATTAAGTCTATGATTCATATTGATCTTTATAAATAAAGTTAATTTGATATTTTCGTTAAATTAACAATAATCTCATTTGAAATTTATCATGTATCAAAATCTAAAAAAATGTCATATGTCAAACTAAAGAGATTTTAAAATAAAAGATATCAAATTGACGTATAACACCTTCTAAATAGCGTTAATTTAACAAAAAACAAATTGACTCTATTTGAAAAATATTAAAACTTAATTAAATAAAAAATATAAATAAGAACAAAAGTCAAGATTAAATTACTAATTAATCCAAATAAAATCAAACACGGTTTTATAAAAGAGATAAGTCCTGTTTTATCATTTCTAAATCTTATAATAGGTTTTTATTATTTTTCACCTCAATTTTCTCTTTTAGCATAAACTTTTTTAAACAAGGGTGAAAGAATGCATTTCTAGAACAAAATATGTTTATTTTACTGATTAAACAGTTCATTCCTAGAAACGTGAACATGCGAATGTTGCATTTCTCATGTTACAAGTTTTCATAAATTGTTTCCGGAAATTATCGATTCTTAAAATAAAAAAATCTTCCATTTTTACTGTGTTTTTAAAAAATTATTTCTGGAAATAGTTAAATGTATCTAATTATTTTTTATAAAACATAAACCAAAAATAACATGCACAGTTATATGATTCATAAGAACATAACACGATTCTTTAAAACTATTTTTGTTGTAAATAAAAACAAACAAAGTTTGGAGTGGAAAGAGCAAATATAGGGGTGGAAATAGTAAGTAAAGAATTCATACCCCATTAATGCGTTAACGAAGAGCCAAAACCAAACTTTGGGAGTAAAAGTCAATGTGCGGTCTCTGCATTCACAACCCAAATCATTTGCAAGAGAAAACATCAACCACTAAAAAAACCAATTAAGAAAATATAATTTTATGTATGTGTTTAAGATATTAAATTATTTTATTTTTTATGTCTATTTATGAGTTAGACTTATGGCCCTAAGCAAAAGATTTATTTAATCAAAACTAAAAAATTATATCGGATAAAATATTTGTATTAATTATTTTAATTGTTTTAAATCCTTTTCAAAACAATATAAATAAACATGTCATTATATAGGAGAATTGTATTTACCTCTTCTGAAGTTATACTAAATGACATCTATGTTTCCCCATATTTTAAAATAGAAATTCATGTTTTTTATGTTTTTAATAAAATGATGCTCATCTTTTCTAATTTTTAAATAGATAGTTATTTCTCTTATAAGTTTAATAAATGATACTCACTTTGTTTATATTTTAATAAATTAAAATCCTCTTTCTTATTTTACTTAAATATGGCTCTTATTGATTATAACTTAAATAAAAAGTTATAGAAATTAAAAATTAAAATGTTAAAAGATAAAGATTTTTATTAAAAAAAATTAATCTTTAATTATTATATGTTACTGTTATCATAAAAATTATATTGTCGTGATAAACTGTATTTATTAAAATATAAATTTATACTTTTTTGAAAAAAGTATTAAAATAAAATAATAACTAATTACAAAATATATGATTAAATTCATTAAATTTTCAGAATTTTTCATTTAAGATTCGGTGAATATTATTTTTAAATCAGATAAAAGAGATGAATAAAGTTTTATTAAAAATATAAGAAAGATCACGTCCATTTAAAATTTAGATAAAAGTGAGTATCATTTTATTAACATTTGTGGATGGTTATTTTAAAACTATATATAGTAGGAATTTGTATTATTTCAGAGAAGATAAGTTTACTTTTCTTTTATTTAATATTTTTTTATAAAACAATTACTATAAAAAATAATTAAATAACATTATATTGATTAAATTATATACTATTTTATAAATACAAAAATATTAATATCTAAAATAATGACTATTATTAATAAAAATTATAATTAATTTATAAATTAGTGTTTAAATTGATTTGTATCATTGTTTAAAGAGACTTTAGCTACTTATGATTTTGGTAACTAATTAGAAATTAATTTAAACTCTAATTCAGAAATTAAATATAATTTTTTTATTAAGAATAAAGACTAATTTAGGTATCATTAATTTTTAGTTAATTTAAAAAATGGTCTGTATCTTAGTCTATATAATAATAATTTTTTATTTTTAAATTTGATTATTATTTAATAATTTTCTTATAATGATCAAGGTGTATCATTAGAATTACTACCGTCATTCTTCTTTATAGAAAAGAAAATTAAATGAAACACACCATTTTAAAAAGGAAAATGTTTTTTTTTACACCTAATAACAACTTTCAAGGATAATACAGTTATTTTAAAAAATAGACTTTTGTATTTGTAAAAAAAAAAAAAAGGGTAAAATAATGAATGTAAAATGACTATAAAAGTTTATGGAGTATGAAACTAACCAAACTTTTTGAAAACTAAGTTATTATTTATGTTAGGAAAACAATAACTACGTTTAACAAATTTTAGTTAGTGAAAGAGCTTTCTCATAAGAGTCGTGATATAGGAGATCTTCTAAAAAAATAGAAAAAATGAAGAAGGAAAATAATAGAAGAGAAAGAACTACATTAGAAGATCTTAAACCCTAATACAAAGATTATTCAGAAGAGTAGTAGAAGTAGGTTGTGACTTGTGGGAGTTTCAAACCAAAAGCACTTGTGTTTTATTTTAGAACTCTTATAAACTTAATTTCAATCATTTTCCACATTAGAAAAAGGTTAGGCCAAACAAAAAAAGTAAAAAACCAGCTAATAAAAGTTGATATATATAAATAGATAATAAGAGAAAAATAATGAAGAAGTAAGAAATAGAATGAAAAACGTACCTTTCAAAGTAGAGAGCAAAAGGTGCAACACAAATTGCAGCAACAATATGACGATAAGCAATGAGTGAAAAGATGAAGGAACCCTGAACCAATATCACCCTTGAAAGAAGCTGCATCCCTGTCACAAAACCTTGCACCATTATCATGCTCAACACAACCTGCGATGACGTGAAACAATGCTTCAAACCCCTCTTTTTCATTGCTCTCTCTGCACAAAACAAAAACAAAAATCAATAAATAAGCTTCTCAACTCTCTCTTTATAACATAACACAACATGTAATTGTAAGTGTGAAACACCTAAAGAACAGAAGAAAAAGTGTTTGGAAACTTGTAAGGGAAATGAACATGGCGACAGATATGCAACAACACACATGAAAGAAAAAAAAAAACTGTTATCTTAGGAAAACCCTCGTGTCAGTCAGCATATGCCACTGGTTTTCTCCCATGTTGTCAACGTTAATTACATGTTGTGGTGTGTACATGCCATATATGATACGTGATGATAACACTGATCATATATACGCTTTAACTAAATAGTTAGATTGGGACGTTTCGTGTGGTAATTGAAGGTTGGTGCCGTGTTAGAATATGTTCTACATAAGGAAGTGCCTATGTTTTGAGGAAATTACTTAGGAGAAAGTTTCAGCGTGAAGAAAAGTGATGCAAAGTAGAGGAAGCAGTGAATTATTTGAGATTCAGAACCACCTTGTTTTTGGCTTTTTCTGTGGTATTCTTGGTTTCTCGATCACTTGTTTTGACCTAGACAACATATGACAGCATGAAATATATATTCATGTCGAACTAACACAAACGTTGAACATCAACAAGGAATTTATTAAACCTAGAGAGAGACTCGAAATACTTTATTACGTGACCACAAATGAGAAAACTCTCAACTAAACATTCTTAGACACCATTATTATTACATACCAAATTGCATTCATGTAAAGAGTTTAACTTTTCATTAGGGCAACATGTAAAGAACACACTTTCATATTATAGGTGACATGCATACGGTGTTTTGTAATTAAAATTTAGCAGTTCCAAATCTTTCGACTGCAAATTTTGTACGAGTTGAGTAATATATACATGCAACAATATAGCTACACTAGTTTGATGAGATTAAGAAAAAAAATAATTTTCTACGCGTAGTATATATTAAGAATGCATGGTTGAATTGAGTTTTTTCCATTTTTTACAATATCCGTCTTCATTTCAAAGAATTTTCACGACATTTGTTTAAGACATTCCGTGCTGCTTTTGGATGCCCCGTTTCTTCTGCCAAACTAGTGTCTACTTGTGAAGAAAAAAATGTTTTCCAAAATATTTATCACAAAACCAAAAGCTGTAATCAAACATAAATTGTATGTAAGTTAGTGAAAATGTTTTAATTCTAATAGAGTAAGATATCACACTGATAATAGGGAAATATGGTAAAAATATATATTTTAAATTTAACCGAATCTTATGAGATGAGATCAACATTTTATAATAGATAATTTAAATGAGATTTAATTCAAACAAAATTTTTAATCTAAAACTTTAAGATAATAAATTTATAAATTTTATATTTTTATATTGATTAACACTACCAAATTAAGGCCGATAAAAGTCTAGGCACAAATTCCGTATATGGATGGGACAAATTCTTGAAATAAATATTTTTTATTAACGTGTATGCCCATTACCTATAGCCCTTAATACACAATTAATTTAACTAAGTTATGAAAAGAAGATGCAATTAATGTGCTAACAAGAATAGCTCACAGTTAAGATACTTTAAAGACCGATCCACCATCTCTAAAGAAAAAACATTAACTAAAAATTTAAGTTGTAAGTTGATGAACACCACACCAAATTAGGTAATAATAAAAGTCTACCATATTAAATCATGGTGGGACGATACTGTTCTTACTCCGACACCTGAAAATGAGGACCACTACTATAAAACAACATCATTATAGTTCATTGAGAAAAATCAATTGATTGCAGGTAAAGGAACCAATTGAACATTTAGTTTTTGAATGTATTGATCCAACGTGACAAGTCTTTCGAGGATTATTAAAATAATATATTTATGGATTTTATTCCTTATATAATATTTAATTTTTTTTTTATTTTTATGAAACTTAAATTCACATCGGTTTGGAATCTTCTTAATAAACAATGGGATAAATTTTACTGATCTAACTACTAAAAGATTATTATTTTAACTTTGTAATTTTCAAATAGAAAGTTGTAAATGGGATAAATTAGTTTTCCTAAACAAGCACTCGCTAGATAATTTTCTTTACAAAAGTGAAAGAAATTAGTATGATCAGTTAAAACTATAAAACTTTTCTTCCACTTACCAAATAACAAATCACCAATAAATAATCTTAACTAGGAATTCAACTCTTGCCTTTAACTCTACAATAATTATTGGATGGGTTTGGTTTAGACTAATTAGGCAAAAAAAACATGATTGATAATTAGGGTTGACTTTTTCTACATAACAATCCAAATGCCAAAATTTAATACTCTTACCTAGATGAGCATCGGTACAAAATAGGTATATTAAATCGATTTTGGAGGGTATATTAGATTGGTTCCGCAACTAATCTAATATACATTGATGTAATATGTTAAAGATGTATTAAATCGATTCTGAAACAACCGATTTAAATATCTCTTACTAAAAAGAAAAAAAAATATTTTCGAAAGTGACCATGCAAAGGAACAAAAGAGAGAACAATGAACTACCAAAGACCATCAACAAACCACCATGAACCAACACCAACGAACCACGAACTAACCATCGTGGAGAACTCTCCACCCCAACCACAAACTTGACTAAGAGATTTTACGAAACACCATGGGGACCAATGGTGCACATTCGGTATAGCAGCAACATCACAAATTTGCTTCATTTGCAAAGGCGATGGGAAAGCACCAAGCACCAAGAAAGACAACTACAAAGAGAGTTTTCTCCACAAACAAAAACCCTAAGCATGAGAAAATGATGGAAAAAACACTAACTTGATGCATTGGTTGTTGAAGAGTGGCATGGAAGAGAAGAAGAAGCTTGGTGAAGAGTAGTGCGGTAGTGGTACGGCACGACGACGGTGGTCAATGGTGCCTGGAAGAGAAGAAGAAGCAATGGAGGTGCGAGAGAGAAGACCATGGAGGCGAGGGAGAGAAGAAGTTCAAAAAGTGAAAAGAGATTTTGTAATTTATAGTGCAGAAAACATATTAGATCGGTTGTTTTTTAAACCGATCTAATATGTATATATTAGACCAATTTTCTCTATTACCAATTTAAAATATTTTTCAGTATTTACAAAATTGTCACCGTGTTTTAAATTAAATTGGTTCTGCTTCAACCGACATTATATCCTGTTCTAATATCACCATTTTTCACTAGTTGATTTTTTTTTACCGGCACCCTTACCTAGGTGATTTTAATATGAACGAAAATTTTCAACTATAATGTTAAATGATTTTTTCGATTGACGTGAACTAAAATTATTTTTAGATAATGTCAAACAAAAATAGTTTTTTTGAACAATGTCAATAATTATTTCTTGACCAATGCTCATTAAAATTTTCTTCATGACCATGGAAAATTTATTTTTCAACCGTTATCTACAAAAATTTTCCTGTGAAAGTTTATAAACATTATATTCGGTCATTGTCTAAAACAATTGTTTTTTTATTGACATCATTAATATTATTATTTTTTAATTTATTATTAATTAAAATTATATATATATATATATATATATATATAATATAATTAAAAATTCAAATTCAACAACAATTTATACATATTTGAATCGTTATTAACTGTTATCAATGTCTAAATGATTAAAATTAATAACAATTCAAATTCTATGTATTCAATTTTTTAGAAATTATAAAATTCTCAAATCAAACACAAATTTAAACTTTATAGTAATCTTAATATTTTTAATGTTTGATATTGAAAAATTTTCTTTTAAAAAGTTGAAACTTAATCATCAAATCGAATATAAAGTTTGTGAATATATTTATTTTCTCCCTTATTTTTGTTAAATTCATCTTTGCCAAACTTGCATTAACTTATATTTGAATATTTTCCATGAAAGGATTTCACTTTCTTGATTCTTAGATGGCATGTCTTCTAAATATGCTTATAATAGGAAGACTCTGTTGGTTTTCTCGTACGGAGCACAATAATTCCGACGACTTAATACCTTTTTTAGTTTTAGAATCAGAATAACTAATATGATCACTTTTTGTTTTATTGAAATAAAAATACATCCTCTAACGAGGTTAACCTTAATAGTGGGATCACATTTATTCACTTTAATAAATGTTGGACTAAAAAGGTTAAAAAGAAAATTGAATAATTGTATAATTAATAGTGAGATAAAAAAAAAAGGTATTTAGTCATTTCTAAATTAAGAGGAACCTTAACGAGAGGTAACTCAAGATAAAGAACCTTGAAGAGGAACACATGAATTTATCAATTCATTAGCAAACTATGAAACTTACATATGTAATAGTTTAAAAATATTACTTTTATTTAATAGTCGGGTTATGCAAATTTTCACCTGGAAAAATATATTAGAAACTAGTTGAACAAATTTGTAAAAAATTATGCATTTTCACCTTTTATTTGTTTTGGTTGAAAATTTATTTTTCTCTGTGTGAAAACAAAATATAAAACTCAATAGTATGAACAAAATACTATGATACATATGAACTGAGAGGGACAGAGAGTACTTACCTTAGTGCAGGCTTAAATGTTTTGAAGATGCTTTAGGTATCAAATGAAATGGAGAAAGTATTAGAAAATCTCTTCAATGTTGAACCTTCAAAATATAAGAACGAATTCTCAACCATAAATATTTAATCAAACATTATTGAAGTTCATGTTATACCTTGTTGCCCAGATGAAGAACATTGTGTTTGACTAAGGAGAGATGAAGATAACAATCTACAATTCGAATATTCGTGTTTGTGTTATTTTTTATCTGTCAAATTCTAATGATAACAAATTATCAGATAAATAAAAGAGTTTTCCTTGATTTGTGTTTGAATTCGTTGAAGAAAACAAACTATTTTGTTGCCACATTCCTTAAAATTAAAACTCATTCTAAATATATTTAAATTAAACTTACTTGATTTTCCCTTTTCACGAATTCAACTTTAAAAAAAAAATTATCTATCAACCAATCAGAAATTAATTATAATAAATTTATGATATACATATATTTGCGTTAAAAATGAGTGTATTGACTATTTCTTCTCCACTTTATTAAATTACTATTCGTTAAACATAAATATAATACAATAAGTTTATATAGGTTTAACATGAAAATTTTTTCATCCGATTACGAAGAGTGATAAATTATTTACTAGTACGTGAAAAACAACTTTGAAGGAAAACACTTGAAAAATATTTCATATGCTTTCGGTTGTTAAAATATCTATGTAAACCTAAATTACAACAGAGTTTTTGGATATATTAGACTGATCCAAGTATTGATCACTAAAAATATGCAAAGAAAGTAATGAAATGTGTTCGAGAAATAGGTGATTATGTGGTTATGAATAAACAAACTAGTGATTTATTATTCTCGTATATCTTCATACATTTTAAACTTTATTAATGTCACACATGTTCTGTGTCTTTTTCATCAAACATACAACTATCATCAAAATACAAAATAAATATTACCAAAATCATGAATATAGGATTCTGATAACATTAAAAAAATAATAATTTAAAATATGTTATTCGTGCTTCTGATTTCCCCTCACATTTTAACAAAGGTACTTCCTAAAAATAAAATTAAAAGATTATGTTGACATATATATTCCTTAACTTGCCTATATCTATAAATTTGATAAAAAATTTACATATTCTCGTAGAAAACAAAAGGTTAAAATACGTTTTTTTTTTTCAATTTTCATTGAGTATTGAGTTTTGCCATTTTAGTCTTAATATTGTATCTTTGTTCGAATATGTTTCAATTTTCATCAGTTTTGTTTAATTTAATATTTTTTGTTAATGTCGTTTAAATAACTAATGGTAGTGAATAATAATGGTCACGTGTTATTTTGTATTTTTTTTTATTTTTTTAAAAATTTTTTAATTTTAAAAAATGTTCACTATTAATCTCACATGTCACGAGTTAATATTTTATATTTAATTTGATTTTTATATTTATTATTTTTGTCCAATTTAGTCTCAAATTTGTTTAAAATTAAACATTTTTTTTCTTCTGAAATTGATACCAAATTTAATTTTTATATAAAACTTATAATGATATTTTTATTAAAATTTACATTTTTATTAAATATTTTTTTAAAGGTTATTATTATTTTAAAATTAGAACAAAATTTTTAAGAATGACAACTAATACCATATATCTAAAATTTTAAACTAATTGTACCCTAAATCAAAATATTTAATAAAAATGAGAGAACAAAATTAATGAAAAATTGTACATCCACAACTTTTCATATCATCCAATATAGGCCTGCTATATATACTCCCCTTTTTCTGCTACACACGTTTTTTGTTTCTTTTAAATTTTTTGTTTCTTTTTTTTTTCTCATTTTCAAAACACTATTATGCTTTTTTAGATATTACACACTATTTTATGTTTTCACCTCTCAACCTATTGATAATATTTATGATATCATAAACATTAATTGAAATAAGTTTATTTTTTCGAATTAAATTAAAATAACTTTCACTTTCTCAATATAATTCCAGTGAAGCTTTGGCTAAAAATTTCTTCCAAAAACATATTCTCAAAAAAAAATTGTTTTATTATTATTAGTATGAAATTTCTTTTTTCATAATTTATAAAGCACTCTCTCTAAAATGTTAAGGAAACAAAAATGTATTAAAAGAATTACATTCTGAAATGTAAAAGCAAATTCAAAGAAGTTTAATTGATTTTCGCTTTTCATTGATTTTTTTAATTGAAAAAAAAAATATCTATCAACCGATAGAAATTACAATACATTTATCCAAAATAGGTATTGCAGAAAAATCATAAATGTATCATATACAACTATTTGCCATAGAAATGAGAGTATAACTATTTTTTGTACATCAAAATACTCGTTCTTATATTTGGGTGGACAAGTGTGAGCCATGCAATTCATACCTCATTCCATGAAATCCTGTGATATGCATCTGCTAATTTAATCGATACAAATAATACAATAAAAAATAAAAACCTTTTAAGTAAAATGTATAGTAAACAAATAAATTATAAAAGAATACTCGATCAATAATTCTAATAGAAAGAAATGTGTGAATAGATATAATTTATTTAAACTATTAAGGATAAGAATTTCGCATAAACTGTGAAAATAAAATACTAAATAAGAACTACGTTATTATCAAGTGTTAGAATATGTTTTGCATATACAACCAGCACAATCAAATATTAAAGCATTATTGAATTCATGATGAAAATAGAATTAAAAAACGTACCTGAATTTGTGAGTTGAAATAATGAAAGCGATGAGATTAACAATTTCAGATGTAGAACAGCTCAGGGTCCTTCTTAGGTTTGATGAAAGGAAAAGATCGAGAATAATATGGGGTATTTATACAAATAGGGAACACAATATTCCTTTTATGTAAAATCTATTAGTTACATTTAAAATTTTAATATATTTTTAATTTGGTCCATCGTCAAATTATATTGCTTATGGTATCTAGACCATTAATCTCTTATGACATATATATCTTTAGTCATAACTTTTATATTAATTTGACCACTTTAATGTTTTGACTAATAAAATAATAACCATAACCCATTTAATATATATATATATATATATATATATATATATATATATATATATATATATATATATATTAAGATAAGAATTTTGCATAGTAAAATAAAATACTATCAAGATGTTAAATAATAATATTAATTATTTTTGCAAATGTTACAAGAAATAATATTTTAGGAACAAAAGTGGGTTTGATAGATATTGAAAAGTCAAACAATTGATAGAGGGTAAGAAATTGTCTAACAAAAATACATTTTTTTTTTTAAAAATAGAACAAAGAAGAAAAAGTAGAACTTCTATAAATTACCTACTAAATTAAAAATTTATACAATTGAGAATAAAATATTTTGAAGTAATAATTAAAAGACAAATTCAAATATTAAAAATGATAAAATATGTATCTTAAAATGATTTAATTTGATAAAATGAGGTTCGTATTTTCTTATGTGTAATGTGCCAATAAAATCACAAATAAAGAAAAAAAATGTATAATAATAAAGAGAAAAATACCATTAAAATATGAATAAACTCGGGATATATCAAAGGAGTTGGCAAAATAAGAAAGAAAATGAAAATTTTATGTAATAAAAGAAATAACAAATCAAATGAAAAGAAGTCAAGACAAAAAAACATTGTTTTATAACATTTTGATCAAATTAAAGTTGATTTATTGATCAGTTGATATATATATATATATATATATATATATATATATATATATATATATATATCTTATATTTATATTAATGTTTAATCAGTTTAGATATTCATATTTATTCATAATAATAAATGATATCAACAATAAAAGAAATAATAATACTAATAATAATAATAATAATAATAATAATAATATTTTATTATTATTATTGCAAGAATCTAGAAAATGATTTAAGAACAGTGATGTTTTGTATAAAAGAACACTAATATTTTAATAATAAAAAAATTTATATACAAAGAGTTATGATAGTTAAATTTCTTTTTGTATATTTTTATACTCTTTACATAAAAATTAATTTTTGTTTCAATTTGATAAATAAAAAATGAGATTAAATTAAAACAAAATAAAAATATAAGAATCAAATTAAAAATGATGAAATAACATATAACATAACATTGACACGTAATATTATCATGAACACTACCATATGTCACGAATTTAAATTGATAATGACAAATTATTTAAAATTTTAAAAGAATTAAAAACTAAAAAATATTAGAAAAAAAAATAGAAACTAATATAAGACACATACGCTTCTACTACGTTACTAATGAAAAATATTTCATTACATCAAATTTTTTAAATTTAAGATAAAATTGAGATAAATAAAAATAAAATGAATCAATATTTTTTTAAAAATAAGGAAAAAAAACATACTTTAACCTTCAAAATATTCACGTAAATATTTTTTATTTATACGGAACTGATTTGATTTATTTTGGATTGTTTTGTTTAGGACAATTTAATACTAAATAACTTATTAATACAACAGTATTTTACACAGTTAAAATATTATGAAATATTACATTATAATAGTAAGATGTTTATTGTTTATAATTTTTAATATTTATTAAATAATATTCACTATTTATTAGTTATTATCTATTATTTCAATTGTTATTTGTCACTTATATGATGACTATTGATTATTGATTTAGTTATTGTTTAATGATTACTATTGACGATAGATTATTGACTACTCATTAGTTATTATATTTATTATTTAATAATTAATAACTATTATTTATTATTTTCTATAGTCTCTTAACCTAAATTTTTTAATGCCCAAAGTGCGGCCCAATAGTTCAATGTGTTTCTTTTTATATATTAGGCCAAGACCTTAGAAAATAATTTCCTAGGTTTCTTTTAAGCTATTAGGGCATTTTGGTTGTTGATATTCTGTATTTATGCATTTTGTTGCTTCTTTTATCCCTACATTAGAGATTTTTTTATAAATTTATTTGTCTTTTTCTTAAGATTATTTTTTAATATAAGAAATATTCTTAATCAGAGAATAAAGGTGGTGGGAGAGTGAAGATCTCATTGAATGTGATCATTCAACAAAGATTTCTAAGTCCACTCCACCATAATTACACTTTTATTTTGAAAGCCAAATTAAAAGCAAATATGTAAATCTATAAAGCATTTTTAATTTAACCCATTTTAATCTTATTCCACTTTTAAATTTAACTAACATTTATATTTAATGTTGGAAGTTCCACATTAACTACATTAACTAGAGATAAGACGATTTCATAGTACATAATTAGGGTGTAAAATTCACCTTACAAGCTGGTTTTGTGGTTAAGTTAAACTTAAAGTCCACTTTTCTAACATCGTATCAGAGTCATTAAAAAAAAGTCTATCCTAACGAAATTTCTTAGACATGTTTTAGTCTCACGCACAAGATGTATATACTTCGACATGCCGGTTTTATATTTTTGTGGGATTAAGTTAAACTTAAAGCCCACTTTTAACATTTAATTGTTAAATTCAATTTTCTTTTACATCATCATTGAATGAGTAAAATAATATATATTACTATCCTTCGTAATACTTTGTAAAATAATTTCTTCTTGGTGGATGGTTAAAAAAAAAGTATAACATTTGGATATAGAAATTAATGGATATTAGGTATAAGGTCACAATTTCATTAATGTATATGTTGGATTCCAACTTTGATTTATTTAATGAATTACACATGATGCTGTTACGAGGTGATATATGAATTTGACAACATGTTCCTTTGTCGGGAGTTACTATTCTTGGATTAAAGAGAATTATTTGACTATATTTTCTTACATTTGTATTAAAGAGAGAGTCTAAGTATTTTACTACAAAAAATGGTTATGATAAAACACACTTATATTTATTGCATGGGTAAAACAGAAAAATAAAATTAAAAAACAGAGAAAAAGTCAGTCAACTTTTCTGCTACTTTTAACATATTGAAAGGAAATAAAATGACAGAAAAAATAAATAAAATTCTAATTTTGTAGTCATAAGAAAACGTTCAGGAATTTAATGATTTCACAATATAATAACTACATTAGTTTGTTTGAAAAATTCTATAATATCAAGAGTCGTGACAAACTGAAACCGCATATTATAACTTTTGACAAGGTTCTATAATTCTAATCAATCACTTAAGTATATCAATTATTTTGACAAATGCACCAATTAGATACCATAAAATAAAAGCAGATGGGGTCCTGCTTTTTGTTTTTTTATCCATAAATATTTCTCAACATTATTTATTATTATTATTATTATAATAACAAGTCATTTATATTATTATTATTATGGTTAAGGTAATGAATTTAAGTCTATAAATTGACTTAATAAAGTGTGACATCAATTATCTTATGACGGAGGATAAATGGATCGAGTCACAGTTGAATCTTGGTGTTTGGAATGTTATGCTCTTAAGTAGAAAGAGTTGAGTTATATCATGACTAATTACTACAACTTTTGGCCTAGTGGTAAGTGTTCTAATATCATTGGTTTATGAAAACATGAAAGGGCAATAACCCTTTTAGCAAGGTGATAATTTTGGTATTTGGTCTTCTATCTATAGATTACTAGTTTTTTTACCCGTGCAACGCACAGGGTTTTTTAGATTTTATATATTTGTAATGGTAATGAACAATGAGTGTTATGCAATAATCTATATATGAAAATATGATGTCTTAAAAAAATTGTCAAGTGTAAAAATAGAAAACATAAGATAAACGAATTAAGAACATAATAAAATAAACATACTGTTGTTTCTTTGAGAAGCATTGTTGTTGTATTTCATTTTGTCTTTGGTTGTCTATTTTTTTATCTGCAACAACAAACACAAAAAAGATTACTGATAGAAATGTTAAGCTATGCTGAAAATATTATTTCTTTAAAAGACAATGATTTTCCTCCAATAGGGAACAAAACATGCAATACTTTGAAAGATAACAATTGAAGAAGAAGCAAAAAGACAAATAAGTTCATGTATGTTCTTACAAACTAATAAGTTAAATTCGAAATCAAAAATAATAAATTACATACCTATAATTTCTTATTTGTCAAAGAGTTTCAAAAATTTCTTTGTACACAACGTTTTTTGTTGTGTTTGTGACATTAAAATCTTCATCCAGTATAAGTATTTTCAATCCTCTTTTAGTTTTTACTCTAGAGATAGCAACATATAGCTAGCAGTTGAGAAATCTTGACATTGCAATCATGATTTTTTTGAGAAGTGGACATGATGATGAAAGAAAGCTTTAAAAACCTGCACCGTGATCAAGAATCGGAATTATTATTTATTAGTGGATTATTTTAATGTTGTAATCTGAATCAGTTTAATAATGAAAACGTGTGGGAGATAAAAGAGCAGTTTAAATACTTACAATTAATCATCATTATCTCGAGCAGTGCGAATATTAATGAGTTTGAATATTGATTGACACGTTTCAAATTGACACGTTTAATGCATTGGAATATACGATGTTTTGTAAGACAAAGAGGTTTTAAGTGATTCGTGGCAATGATAAATAGTGATTTCCAATGCGTTACAATTTTTCATATTTATGTAATATTTATATAAAGTTATTAAAATATTAAATATTTAAACTTCACGTTAAATGATTTTGGAATGCGAATGTTATAAAATATAATATTTAATGTTTACGTTAAATTATTTTTTTTTTAAAAAATAATAAGTAATATTTAATGCTTACATTTAAATTTTGAATTTAGGTGGAATGATAATTAATTTTGATTAATTCCAAATATAATTAAAATTTATTTAGATTACAAATGTGCTATAATTCTGATTTTCATTTTTTTTATCAAAGAACATCATAATTAAAATAATTACATTGACATAACTATATAACATCAAGAGTGGGTACAAATATAACTACTTAGAAGAAGATGAAGATGAACTGTTTCCTTCAGAAAGCTGAAAAAAAAAAAACAGATCTGGATATAAAAAAAGAAATGTGGACGTTACCCAACTTCTACTAAGCTCATTCATCTGACAAAAAAAATTCCAAAATAGAACTAAAACAAAAAATATTACAAAAGAAGCAAAAATACAAAGAGATCTAAAGATGAAGATTATCTGGAGCCATGGTGTTGTCTGAAAAAAATCAAAATCTGGGTAAAAAGATGAACTCTTCATTTCAAGCCTGTAAACAAAAAAAAAAATAGCATCAACAAAGAGTGGGTACAAATGTAAGAAGATGAAGATGAAGTTGAATTGTTTCCTTCAAAAGCTGGAAAAAAATATCTGGATAAAAAAAAAGAAATGTGGACGTTACCCAACTTCTACTGAGTTCATTCATCTGAAAAAAATTCCAAAACAGAACTAAAACAAAAAAATATTACAAAATAAGCAAAAATACAAAGAGATATGAAGATGAAGATTATCTGAAGCCATGGTGTTGTCTGGAAAAAATTAAAATCTGGGTAAAAAGATGAACTCTTCATTTCAAACCTGTAAACAAAAAAAAATAGCATCAACAGAAAGTGGGTACAAATATAAGAAGATGATGAAGATGAAGATGAACTCTTTCCTTTAGAAACTTCAAAAAAAAAAACAGATTTGGATAAAAAAAAGAGATGTGTACGTTACCCAACTTCTACTGAGCTCATTCATCTGAAAAAAATACCAAAAAAGAACTAAAACAAAAGAATATTACAAAAGAAGCAAAAATACAAAGAGATATGAAGATGAAGATTATCTGAAGCCATGGC
>Ga0214542_1004992_pt1 | contig 25708 bp, 12 predicted proteins | sample CNSS1metaG_FD_160096 | JGI IMG/M metagenome (GOLD analysis project Ga0214542, IMG submission 160096) | Root nodule microbial communities from cowpea collected in UCLA plant growth center, Los Angeles, California, USA - CNSS1 | ecosystem: Host-associated > Plants > Roots > Nodule | place: USA...
GTTTTGTGTGTAGGGGGGGGGGGGGGGAGATACTATTGTAGACGATAATTGGTTTCTTTGGAGGAACTATTGGGGTATGTTAAATTACGATAAATTCTGGGTTGGATATGAATTGATTTTACTTGGTGTATTCTGGCATGGTGATGTGTACTTCGTTACTAGGATTAATATGTGAAATTGGTATTGGAATTTAGAGGCCTTAAGATCTATAAACAATGCCAAAAACCAGTAGCTGTACGCTACTGGTATGGCGCCTGGCGGCACGGGGTGGGCCGCCAAGCGGTAGAGTTCAAATCAGTGGCAGAGGCCACTGTTAGCAGGAGGCGCCTGGCGGTAGGATTGTGTCCGCCAAGCGGTAACGCAGCTGGATGGCTCCTGTTTGGTTTCAGGCGCCTAGCAGTAGAGTACTGGCCGCCGGGCGGTTTTATGCCAGTATCCGCCTAGCGGTGTCTAGGCGGTACCAAACGGGTTTTGTGGCTGTATAATTGGTTTTTAATTTGATTAGTGGACTTGAAGGACTAAGTTCACTTTTTTTATGCTTGGGCTTGATGGACTAAGTCCAATAGGGGTTTGGGATGTGCTTGAATGGTTGAACGCATGATGGGCATGGAACTAGATGAGTTCCCGTCGGCTACTATTGGGCGAGGAGTCCTTAGTATGGTGATTTCATGCGTTGTCGCATGATGGGCAAGGAACTGTGATGTTCCCGTCGGCTACTATTGGACGAGGAGTCCATAATATGGTGATTGGGTGTGTGCCAGGGTCCAAGTTGAGTAAGCTTGGATGTGTTACTACAGACGAGGAGTCTGTAGGGTTGGACTATGAGCAGGATTGACTCGTAGGGTTGGACCAAGAAAGGGATAGTTTCGTGAGGGCACAGTAAAAGTCCCAAGACCTAGTTTCATGCATACGACTCATGAAGGAATATGAGATCAGGGGTGGATGACTTGTAATTATCATATATATGAGTAAATTCTTATTGGGATGGGTATCATATTTAATTTGTTTTATATGCATAGCTCACCTTATCTGTGTGTGTGACGATGATCGGATGATTTATTATCCGGGAGCAGATGTTTTGACAGGTGAGCCAGGAGACGCTTGAGACTGGAGAGCGGGATCATGTTATGGGCTTTTGAAGATTTGAATTTTTGATGTATTTATGTTTTGGAACATTAGCCACTTTTGGCTTTTATAAGTTGTAATGATTTTGGATTGCGAACCATTACAATGTTTTGAATTTGCGATTTTAATTTTCCCGCGTTTTGGGAACATGTATTTTATAAATGAGGAATGATTTATATTATCGTATTTATTTTCATTTATTTAATTGTTTATGATATTTTCAAAGTAATATTCCTTAGGGATGTTACAACATATGTTCCTGCGGAAACAATAACAAAGTATCAGAAAGCACAAATCATATCTTACCCCAATCGTTGACTTCTCGGACTGGTTGCTCCTTTGTTTGGATATGTCCTCTTTTAGTGTTAGCAGATTCGACCCTTAGGGGTTACCTGCGGAAAGGACTCTGACGATCAAGTCAGCAAAGGCTCTCAAAAGTTAAATCACAAATTAGTGAATTAATGAAAGCGTACCTTTAATGGTTGAGGTCCATATGTATTTATAGGGATATTAAATATGTTTTCCCCCTTTATGGGCTGGGCCCCTCTTTATTGCATTGGGCCAATGTTCAGGCTTTGGTTGGGCCTGGGCCAGGCTCAAGTTCCATGTTTGTGATCTAACACTAGAAATCCCACTGTGATTTCCTAAGTTTGGAGTTGATGGCTTTTACTTGTGTGTTATTCTTTGGAGTAGGTAACATTAGCCGCTATGTATGTGTCGTTATCTTGTGCAGTTAACTAACCATTTCTTCTTTTTATGATAGGACTAGTCGTAGGCGGTTGGGGTCAGGTAGTCATTCATATCAGTCTTGACTGCCTAGGTATAGTACAACATATTATGTATTTTAAAATTTAGATTACTATCAATATCATATGTGAAAATTCATCACAATTAATTATCATTATTTTATCCCTTTTAGTAATTAAGTAATATTACCTTACACCCAACATTATTAAATATTAAGATTGAAATAATAACCTGGGAGACAGGCCCTCAAGAGGACATGAATGAGCCACTCAAGTGTCTGATCTCAGTCCAAAGCACAAGGTCAAAAATTTATTTCTCTTGGTCCACGTAGAGGCAACTTATTAAAAATGCACAAGGGTTCTTCTCCCTTAAAAATGCAAGCTATAAGGAGGAGAGGCCACCCATCATAACCTTGAGACACTCCATTTCTCCATTGCAATTCTCATAACCACAACGCCAGTGCCCTCGTCGGTAGTGTCGGAGCCGTCATATGCATCGCCGTTGTGTTGTCATCAATATTCCCCTCACGAGCACTCTTTGGGTCACCTAAATGGGACTGTGCCTTCCCATTCACCAGATGTTTTCTCCATGAAAGTTAACAAGAGGCATCTAGAGGCGTCGCAGACAGGTTGTTTGGTGTTGTCTTACCGTTCAACTACAACGAGAATGAGCGCATTGAAGTGGAGCTTGAAATGGTCGCTTGTGCAGACGCCACCGAAGATCTCAACAACCCAAGAGCTCATGTGGAAAACTCGTGAGTAGTATGGATCATTCTCGCATTCACCGTGCTACCGTTGGTTCGACGTTAAGGTCATAGAAGGACACCAATTTCGCTCTTTCTTATAAGGAAAAGAGTAATTGTCTCACTCGGAGTGACCATGTTTCCAATTTATTCTACTCCCACCTAAATCTCAATAATGGCTTTGGGTTGGGTTGTCTTGGTAGCAAATAGACCTTCCATAGGAGAAGATAATCGTGTCCATTGCAGATAAAGTTAAAAAAAAAAAACTTAGGCCAAAAATATGTATGTTTCTCATTAGTCCCGAGTTATTGTGATTTAAATTTCTCCAATGGGGAGAAGTGAAAAATTTGTTAACCTTGGTATATTCTTGGATTTGCAAGGGAATATCGAAGTTTGATGCTTCTTACTCAATATAAGTACTTCTGTAGAAAAGAACTTTGCAGGAATAAATAGTTTGATCGCAAGCTAATGAATGAAATAAAAAAGTTTCCACATCCATTTGCAACTACGACCTATTTCCTTCTCTCATGATGCAAATTTGCGGATCAGAACAAGAAGCCCTTCACACGTGGAGAATCTGCCACAGGTCCTCCTCTCACTCTTCTCCTCCAAAGGGTCCAATGTGGGTGCACATATGTGTTTCAACACTACATGGCTTCACTCTTTTTCCACGTACATATCCTATAATTCCTTTTTTTTCTAGTAAATCCTTAAGATCGTAGGGAAACCTGCTTGGAAAATTGATAAGAACACAAATTATAAAGGATTTCCTGAGGAGTCTAAAAACACTACCCTTAAGGATTTATCCGTAGTATAAGTGCAAACCCCTGGGGTACAACAAGAGCTTTTTGGACTTCTCCAAGGTATCAAAACTAGTAAGAACGAGTCTCTTATAGAGAAAATATAAATCCATGACAGAATAGTAATAAGATGCATTGAAGAAAAGATAGGATGAGAAACTTATTGCGTGTGTTTTCCTTTTTTCAAGAGAGAGATAAATTTTTTTTTCAATGAAAGTATGAGAGAAGCCACGTTGAGTGTGAAAACAAATTTTAAAAAGGAGTAAAAAATTGTGCATAAAGTTCATTGAAAATCTCCTATTTTCGTGGCATGTGGCATGGGATTAGGCATCACTTTTGGATGCAGTTAAGATGAAAGAGAAACCTTTTGGAATACCCATTTTTTCACAACAAATATCTTCCTTACCCACTCATTATTGACGAAAAGTTCCATTAATAAATGAAATATCAAATTTTGTTACTAATTTTCTTTGGTAATTGCATATTATTTACAGATTTTCATTTGTCGATAAATTTTGGTTGGTAAATTTAGTATTTCTAGTAATGATTCAAATAATGCTAATTTCAAATTTTTAAATTAATTTTAACAAGTAAACAAAAATTCAATAAATCCTGCCTTTGATTTAATTATTTAATTATGGTTTGAACATAAAATCATAAACTTAATCCTCACTTCTTCTTTTTCTCTGAAAATTAGTTATTTATGTCAAGTATTTGTAGTTTTATTTTTTCTTTTATCACATAACAAGAACCAAGTTAAAAAAGAAAGAGACAATGATAGCAAAGTTCAATATCTTCAAATTAGGAGGAACATTAATGCTGAAAAGTGGAATCAAGAGGAACCAGTCTTAATGAAAAGTCAAGCCAAGTCAGTCTAGACTAAAAATTAAGTTGAGTTGTGTTCGATTAAATGGTAATACGAGTATGCCCGAACTAAAGGTCCAAATGAGTTAGCTCGAGTCTATGGTCAAAGTGATTTGCCCAGATTGAAAGTCTATATGAGTTAGCTCAAGCCAAATAACCAAGCTGAGTTAGCCTGGTATAAAGGTCGAGATGAGTTGGTCCCGATCGAATGTTCAGATGAATTTTCTCGAATTGAAGGTCAAGTTAAGTTGATCGAATCAAAGATTGAGTCAAGTCTACTTGTACCGAAAGTTGAGAAAGTTAACTCTAGTCATAGGTCGAAACGAGGTTGTCTCATTAGAGATTGAAATGAGTCGACCCTAACTGAAGGTCGAGACAAAGTTTCTCCAACTTCAAACCACCACCAAAATTGGTTGGGACCTCCACATAACAAAATTATACAAGGAGATCCAACATTCAAATAAAATGGTAAGGGTAGAATGATTATATTAAAAGTTATGGAAATGCAAATAGTAAATGAGGGCTACAAGAAACAAAAACCTATCCATACACTACAAGAAAATGTCTCATTACTAACCAACTTTAGTGACCAAAATTTGTTAGTTAGTATAATGACAAATTTAGATACCAATTTAAAAAAAATGAAAAATCATTTATTACTAAAATAGTTACTATTATAAATAAAAATTTATAATTGGTCACTAATTAATTAAAAACCAATTTAATAACTAAGTTATTTTGGTAACCAAAACCTAAGTAGCTAACTTTTAGTGACCAAATTTTTGGTAGACAAAATCATGGTATCTAATTTTAAAAACCAATTTAGTGACAAATTATAAATTTTTATTCATAACAGTAACTATTTTTATAACTAATAATTTTTTACTTTATAAATTGATATCTAAATTAGTCATTATAGTGACTAACAAATTTTGATCACTAAAATTAGTTACTAATGAGACATTTTCTTGTAGTACCTCCTTATTGAAATTAAAAAATAAATACAAATTTTATTATTTATGCATATGTTACAAATAAAATATAATTATAATAAAAATAAAATTCATTCTACATAAGAATATTTATTTAATACTTAGATGTTACAATAGTATATAATTGATTTAAAAATTTATTAACCGATAAATATTCTATGAAATGTTTATATTAATTTTTAATATAGATACGTGGTTTAATGGTTATGTTACCTCTATATATATAAACTTGAAAAATATATATATAAATTATAAATATATATATATATATATATATATATATATATATATATAAAATGATAAGTAACATTTCATATTTAATTAATTTAAACATAATAAATCTTAGAAATAATTATTTTAAAATATCTATAATGATTCAAATCATTTTATTTTTTTTTCCGTATCTTATTTGATTACATAAACCTTAAAAGTCGATTCTTTAAATGCTATTTTCTTTTCTACAATTTAAAAAAATTTAAAAATAAAAAAAAATATTTAAATCATTTTTTTTTGTATCTTATTTTATTAAATAAACTTTAAAAAGTAGATTCTTTAAATGTTATTTTGTATTTTACTATTTAAAAAAATTGATAAATAATAAACAAATATTACAATCATTTTTTTGTATCTTTTTTTATTAAATAAGCTTTAAAAGTCGATTCCTTAAATGCTATTTTATTTTCTATTATTTGAAAAAAATTAAAAAAAATTAAAAAATTAAAATTTATAACTATATATGTCATCTCAATTTGATCATTTTCTAAAAAGACTCAGAGGCTTTAAGTTGAATGTTGTCTTCTTTTTTTAAATTATAGAAAATACAACTAATTATATCAATACTAATAATATTAATATATTATATTGATAATAATACTAATGAAAAATGAAAAAGAAAAATAATTAAAATATGATTTCATAAAAGTAAGAATAGAATGTATGTACAAACTAAAATTAGAATGGTGGTATATTGTGAAATATGAAGTTGATGTAATAAAAATAGGATGTATATACAAACTAAAATTAGAATGGAGGTATATTGTGAAATATAAAGTTGATGTTAAAATTTGTAAATAGAAGCACATAATAAAAATATTAATATTAATCATAATAAAACTTTGTAGTAGTAATAATAATAATATTATTATTGATACTACTAATAACACTAATGTTAATATTATTTCAAATAAAAATATATGTTAATAAAAATATATAATAATAAGAATAATAATAATTGGAGTGTGTGTTTCATCACGATTTTGTCCTTAAAATACGTCTAAGAGGAATGAGAAGAGATATTTAAACCACCTTAGGCCTTGACTTCTACTATTGTGTGCGGTAAGAACACTACTAATAATACTAATACTAATAATAACTAAAAAAGTAATTAAAATATTATCAAAAGTAAAATATATATTAAATGTAGGCATAATGTGAGATATGATCCCGTACAATTAAAAGTATCAGGAATACTAATCCTACTAATACCCAGGGGCAGATGTTAGAAGGGGCAGGCGGGGGCCACGACCCCTCCCTTAAATATTTTGATTTTTTTTTTACATTTTTTACATTTTAAATTTTTTTTAAATTATAAAAACTTTTAATTTTTTTTAAATTGTATATATCTTTTTAAATTAAATAATATTATATTAAAAATTAGTAAAAATTAAATTAAATATTTATTTATTTATTTTATAAAGTATAATAATAAATAGTAAAACATAAAATCAAATATATAAAGAAAAAAAATTATTAAGATATTTTTTTATTTTCTCTTCCGTTGTCTTTTGAGTTTTTCATATGTTGTATTCATCTCTCATGTTTTTTTTTTGTTATTAAAAAAAAGTTAGACATTAACTCATCATTTCTGTCCTAATTTATTCATATCTTCTCTTCCATTCTTAAATAAATAAAAAATGTAACTTTCTTTTGTCTCATTTGATAGTGAAATATTTATTTAACATTTAGCACTAATTTTTATCTCAAGACATTTTTGTATATTCATTTTTTATTAATATAGAAGAAAAAGCAATGTACTATGTAATTTTTCATAGTCGATTTTTAATTGTAACTTGATTATCATAGTTTTTTTAGTAATTATGTCTCTCAACTTTTGATGAGATTATGATAAATTATTTTTTAATCTTAAACTTCTTTTTTAAATAGGTATATTGATGAAAAACAAAAGAATACATTTATTTTTTAAAATTGATAAATAATCTGGTGAAGATGAAAATATGATAATATGGTTGCTCATTACATAACAATGAAATGAAAGCTTGTGAAAACTTTTTGAATCAAATGCATGTTAATAAATGGAAGATAAATATTTTGCAGATAATATGGTTATTTACATCGAAAAATAAAATTTTAATTATGATTCAATTACATGAGCTCAAAAATATGAAAAAATGATAAACATTTCTTTTGATATGTGTAATTTCTTTTATAGTTATAGATATACTAGATTGTGTATTCATTTTTATTGAATTAGCCACACTAATATTAAATATATAAGTTTTAAGTATATTATTTTGGCTCCCCCAAAAATTTTGGTGAAGATCCGCCATTGCTAATACCAATGTTAATATTAATTCAAATAGTAATACTAACAATATCTCTAATAATAACAATTATATCAATAATAATAATAATAATAATAAATAATAGTAATTTTCCTAGTCACTTATTTTCCAATATTAATAATAATAAAATATAAAATAATATTAAAACTTTAAAACCCTTATTTTATTGAATAAGGCACAAAGGTAAAATTTATTACAGATTTTGTTTTTCTATTTTTTCTTGAAATATCCACTTTTTCTTCATATTACTCCAGTTAAGCTCAAAAGCTTGACTAATCTCTCTTGCAATTTTATAAACTTCACTTTTGAAAGGATACCCCAATGGATAAGAGAACACCTTCCTCATGTCATCTCCAAAGTCATCAACTTTTGAATACTCCAATCTTTTCAACTTTAACTCAATATTTCGTAAATTCATTACCTTTTTGTTTTGGTCATTCTTCTTAAAAATCCATGCATATTTTCCCACCATCAAACGCTTCATCATCGTCCAACATTGCATCCTTTTGCAATTATCCATTCTCATTGCAACTTCTACCTTTCGTTTCTTCTCTCTTTTCTTCCACTCTTTATGCATTATTTCCTTATCTTTTGTCTTATCACACTCCTTGTGCTCAACTTTTTGATTACTTTCGCAAGATTTTGATACATTTTTCACATCGACCCATATTGCTTTTGCATAATATCCCTTTTTATTCTTCAATTCACACACTCCTTCACTATTATCAGGACATGAAGAATAAATTTTTATGATGAGTTTTTTCCGAGATTGTTGTGTTTCTTCCATGGAGATAATGAGTGTAGAGAATGAATAAAGAAAGTATGAAGAGAACTCAAAATAACAAAAGTCTATTAATGGAACAAACATGACTATACTTTGTGTTATTATATAGAGTATTATAGATATGATAAAATCATATTTATTTAATTATCTTATATATTTAAATCAACTTTATTTAATGATGATAGTAAATTAAATTTGGTAAATCATTCATCATATCTAATTTAATTTAACGAGATATTTCAACAATTAGTCAAATTATATTCAAGCAATTATCTTAACTAATCATATTCAAGCATATAAAACAATTAAAGCATTAAATTAATATCTAATCTAATTTAACGATATATTGTAGCAATTAGTTAAATTATATTCAAGCAATTATCTTATCTAATCATATTCAAGCATTTAAAACTTAATTAAAGTATTCAATTAATGATTAAGTGTAACGAAATCTAGTTTAATCGGATATACTAACAATTAACTATATTTTAATTGGGTAATTACCTTACTTATTAAATATGTAATTGTAGTAACATGATATATTATCTAATGAAATCTAATTTAAAAATTGGATATTAAGTAATTATCTTTCCTATAAAAATTAATTTTATTAGTTATAATTAAGTCATATTAAAAATATTATTTCATCCAGCGAAATCTAATTCAATAATATACAGTGATAATTACATTTAATCATGGTTAACTCCATTACAGTGATAATTACATTTTATTAGTTATAATTGATTTATTCACATGTTCCGGAAATAAATTGTGTATTGTTTTGTAACTTTTTTATTCACATGTTCTGGAAAATATTTTTATTTGTTTTGAATAATATTATACACTTTTTTAATTTTTCTTAAAATTATTTTAATTTTTTAAATATATGTATTTTAATGACATGGAGGAATTTATTCTCTAATTAACTGTTTTCATTATTTTCTTTTGACCAAAATTTGTTCTCATTTATTCTCTGTGATGAAATTTTTTCACGCATTACACTTATTTAGCTACTTTATATTTCAAAGTTAATAAAGAAAAATATACCAATTAATTTCATGAAGGTGATTCAATTGTTATTTTTTTATAGACTTCAAATTTTGTTTGCTTAAAGATTTGATTCCGAGTCTAATTTATTTTTAGTATCCTCATTAGGATTATTGAATTTTATCGAATAACTTTTAAATGAGAAATTGCCATTTCTTTTAAAATTTTATTAAAAATTATAATGTCCCCAATAAAGTAAGAAGAAAAGAAACTAAATTTAATATTTTGAAATAATTTTCATAATTTTGATATATTTATATGATCTAATAATCATTAGAAATATTTATATTAAATTTATTCTATAAATTACATGAATCAATATTAAATTAAAATAATATGATAATTTTAATTGTAATATATGTTCATAATTTAATTATTTTATTTAAATTTCATCTTACTTTTTCTTAATACTATTTTATAATTGTTATTTTATATAATCAGTATCTAAACATATTTATATTTGATCATACGAACCAATTATCAGAAAAGTCATTGTACAGGAAAGTAAGTGCATACACCTATGCAAAGAAAATATATATATATATATATATATATATATATATATATATATATATATATATATATATATATATATATTAACTAGAACAAATAATTAGTTCTCTAAAATTTAGAATTTCAAAATATCACTTCATTTTTATTTAAAAACGTTAATAATATATTATTTTTATTTTCTATATTTTTACAAATTTATTTTTTATTATATTTAATAATAATAGTAATATATTAAATTCACTAAACAAGAATCTAACGTATGTTTATTTTTATTACATTTAAATAATGCTAATTTCACTTTTCTAAAATACGTTTTATGAGTCATTATTTTTTCTTATTTCATTGTCTTTTTTGTGTCATTCTCTAGGGTTGTTTAGTGCTTAATTATTTTTTGTTAGTGTATTTTCCTCAATTGGATTTTATTGGGCCATAATTTCGAATTTTGAGTAATTTGGCATTAATTGGTCTAATTATTGTCTGTAATTGTTTTTAGGTATTATGTAGAGCAAATTTTGGAGCTTAGACATTTATCTTAAGGTCAAGAGAGAGTTGCCATGTCTACGCCATGTCAGTGAGCTTGTCCACGTCATTGGACCAGTATTTTCAGCCCATAGTGGCATTTTTGTAATTCTGAGTGGCAGAATGACATTTTTGTAAATATGTGGGTCTATAGTGATGTGACCACGAGATTTTTAGGTCTTCTTGTGTGGTAGTCGAACTTCATCTTCTCCATTTCTCCATTTTCACATTTTGAAGCTTTGGTGGATGACCATGGAGGTGCCTTCTTTCATTTTTCACGTTTTAGCACTTGTTTTTACCGTTTTTATGCACATTTGACAGCACCCAATGTGGGTTTTACATTTTGAACTCATTTGCTAGCTTGGGCATCTCGTTTTGTGAATTGTATTGACTTGGAACAACACCCATGTATGGGATTTTCGGTTTTTATATCACAACAGCGATTTTCATTCCATTAAAGCTTTAGAAATCTCTTTTGCTTTTGAATTTGCGTTTGAATAATACTGCTGTTAGGGTTTGATGTTCTGTTTTGGTGAATTCCGTTTTGAAGTGTTTAATTGCCTTATTTCCATGTCGAGCTAAATTTGTGTATTGACTCCTTAATGAAAAATGCAATGAAGCTTTGAGGTTGTGCTTATTTTGTGATATTTGCCATGTCTTTGTCCTGAATTCGAGGAATGCATGTGGTTCATTTGTTTATGCTTAATTTACAGATTAATTGCATATGTTTGGGTTAGGTTATGTTCATGCTTAATGTATATAGCTTGGCTGTCATGACTTCATGGATGCGTGCATTACTTAATTGCATAATGAAGCTGGATTGTAACTTTCGCTTAGTGGGTTATTATCTAGTGGATTGAGAGAAGGCAGAGGTGTTAATTTGGTGGCCTATGATAAGTGAAACTTTGTTTGAATCAAGGATGTCAATACATTTTTAATCATTGTTGCATTTAATTTAATTTGTTGATTAGCATTGTGAATCTGCCAACCCCCCTTTTTGTGTTGAAATGCAATCTGGAACCTTTGAGTAAAAATAATGGTCACTAGGAGATGACCCTGGGTTAACTCCTGAGTACTGCATTTAAATGTTTTATTTGGTTGGGTACGACTTCGATCAACGTTTAACATGTAAAAAACATTCACTAAACACTGCATTTCATTTAGTTGTTTAATTATTGTTTCTAGTGTAGGGTCTGAGCACCTATCTAAAACACTTGCTTGACTTATTTTTCTTCTTCGTCATCACTCGGTTCTCCTTTTTCTCCTCCTGTTCGGTTTTCCTCCTCCTTCCCGTTCGGTTGCCCATACGATCGGGGTACCTGTAAATTATGCTCTGATGCTTAAGTCAGTTCGAATCCGGTCGGGATTAGCAATTAATGCTATAATAAATGCGAAGTAAAAGTCCTTACCAACTTACCTTGGGGTTCCATTTATAGTTTTTTATATAGGCTTGTGATTAAGGTTTCTTTAATTGCGGTCCAATTGCTTTTTAAACTTGTTTGCTGACCTATTTTACCTTAATTACAGTTGTCTGACTCTTTCGTTGTGCCCGCCCGACTGTGTTGATCGTTCGTGCGCCCTAATAGCTGGATAAGAATGGTAAGTCATGGTCGGTGTTGCCAAGGGGTCACATTAATAAGGATCTCAATGTGATTTTCAATTAGTTGTTGACAAAGCAAATATGGTATAAAATCGCTCGATTGTTGCGTGCGGCCTTCAGCCGCTTGTCCTTGGGCTGTTGGGTCGTAGCGCCCTTAAGGGTATGGAGGAATCCCCGACTATTTTTATTGGATATGGGGATGGGTATGGAGATGTACATATTTGTCCCGTTCTTGTCCCCATACCCGTCATAATATCCATCCTCGTTTAAATTATTAAAATATTCACAGTTAATTAAGTAACCTTATATACTTTCTATTTTTTATTTCTTCTAATTATTTGCTTTGTCATGAAATTCATTCGCATCTCCAATATATTTTTCATCTTATCATAACATTTATATAATTATGTTCAAATGATGTATGTCAATTAAATATTTATGTCTCACATTTGAATATTTCTATTATTTTTTAATATTTTTATTTATTATATATTTTTCTTTCACATAAGAATGTTTAACAATCTCAATTTAAGTGTTTAATAGCATAAACATTTCATTTACTAGGTAATATAAAAAATTTCTTCTTTACTTATTATTATTAATTTTTGTTTCCTTTGAAGAACTTTTTTGTTTCGCTAAAACAATTTTCGTTATTTTTCAACCATTGACTACATATGTTGATATTTGAAAAGTTTTCTTAGATGTCTAAGGTATTTTTCATCTTATCATACCCTTAATTATACATTTATTTTCCTTTGTACGATTTCATTCAGTAGTTTCTCAACTTGTTTCTAAGACACACATTTGTTAATTTTTTAATATTTTTATTTATATTTTATTTTCATCATGTATAATACTATTTTGATATATCTTATATAATTATTTTTTATTTTCTAACTCATTATCAATTATACTGCAATTTTGTCAATATAATTGTATAATTAAATTTTATTTACTACAATATAAAAATTTAGTGTAATTGCCATGATTTTTTTATCACCATCCAACATATATTGAGGTTTAAAAGATACAAGATCTATGTTCAAAATTTATTTTTATTAGTCTAATATTTATTCTTTGTATCATTTTGATCAAGTGATTTATTATAACTTTTATTACTGTATAAAAAAGAGATTCATCAGAATTTGAAAAATTGAAGTAAACAAACATTTAAAATATATTTTAATATGAATATTTGTTTTTCTTTTATATTTTTTTTAAAAAAAATTAAATTTTATCAACTAAGTTCCATTAATGTTTGGAAATTTAATAAATGTTTTGGTTCTCATGAAATTTTATTTGTTATTCTAATTTAAAATGTATACAATTATAATTTCTTTCAAAATATTTGATATCAAAGAAACAACAATTCTCTTATATTGAATATTTGATAATATTATATTTCCTTTACTATAATTTTTTATTATTTAATAAAAATTAATTAAAATTAATATTGAAGTAGTAAAAAAATAGGTATGGGTATGGGTACGAGATTGTACTCGTTACCCAGTGGGGATGGGGATGGGACAAAAGTTTGATATCTGTTGGGTTTGGGTATGGGGATAAAGATGAATTTTTTCTATGGGGGTGAGAATGGGATAACGAAACTCGTTCCCGCCCCGCCTCGCCCCGTTGCCATCCCTACAGGTCACAAACAGGGATGTCAACTAGTAGGGATGACAACGGGGCGAGTAGGGTACAAGTAGTAGCTCCCTCTTACCCTACCCGCTGGATAAATATTTGCCTCGTACCTGTACCCATATCTGGTAATTTCTAAATAATATCAAAGTATGTCCTAAGATATTGCATGCATGCATAAAATCAAAAATAGAACACAAACACATAAAAGTGACTAACTCCCACTAAACCAAAGACTCCTCAAACAACAAAACATCCATATGAGCAATATGCTCATGAAAGACCATAGGTGTAAGTACCTTAGTGAGAGGATTTGTCATCATGGAGTTTGTCCCTTATTGTTCTATTGAAAACTATCCACTTTGTACCTTAATGTTGTTAGAATAATACAACTGATTTGATGTCACAATATAAATTAATTGGTCTTTCAATTACTTCACAATACACAACCCTGTGATAAATAATTCCTCAGCCATATTCCTTATTTGATCCCTTATATCATCGTGCAAAAAACTGAGTCAGAATACCCAATGATCTCTAACTGATATGACTCCCTGTATGTGAGTATATAATCTCTTAGTCTCTAAAAATACCTCATAACACCTTTGGCTGGTTTCAAAATGATACTGCTTAAATATCTGTCATAACTGCCTAATACCCCAACTACGTATGTTATATTTGGATGCGTACATACTTGGACATATATCAAATTCTTTACGACATAATTTCAAAATTTCAAAATTTATGAATTTATGATACCCACAATCATCAACAACATCCATCTTGAAACCAAATGAGAGAATCACTTGATGAAATTTGTGGTACCATTGACGGGATGCCTATTTTAGCCCATAAATGGATTATGTCAAATTGCAAACCATATTCTTTGACTCTCCTAACACAAAGTTTTTTGGTTGCACCATATAATTCGTCTAATTAATGTTACCATTGAAAAACACCGTCTTGACATCAATTTTATGAAGCTCTAATTCATAATGTACAACAAGAGTCATGATTGTCCTAAAAGAGACTTTCAATGAAATTGAAGAGAAAGTCTCTTTAAAGTCAATCCCTTCCTATTGAGTATAACCCTTTGCCACAAGACAAGCCGTATACCTCTCCACATTACCTTTGCAATCCCTCTTGGTCTTAAAAACCACTTACAACCAATGGGTTTTACACCATATGGTAATGGGACAAGTTCCCAAACCTTATTGTGTAAGATCCGAGAAATTTAAATAATTAAATAATTAATTATTTAATAAATGGAGGTAGTGGAAGCTTTTATGGCATTAATTGCTAACTATCATAACGTGAAAATGTATTAACTCAAGTGGTTGAGAGTACTTGGTTGTGTTAAGAGGACTTGGGTTCGAGTCTTAATTGTGCCAATTGGGTGTTATTGTATTATTTTTCTATATAAAGATGGAAGCGTGATAAGAAAGTATAAAATTCTAAATTTATAGAAATTATCACAAAACATGAATTGGTTGAATGGTTATGCATTGATTTGACATTGGAAGGTGATGGGTTTGAACCATGGTTCAAGCAAAATAACTTTCGTTTTGCTAAAATTAATTTTTTTGCATGAATGTAAAGAGCCTGAAAACCCTAGCTAATTGTGAGGCAGATGGGACGGGTTGGAAAACCATGACTTAATGGTCAATCAATAGCCCTTAAACCCTCTTTAAACTAATTTTCGTTTTGCTACCATTAAACCAAATTAAAGCATAGTTAAGGACTCCATTAAGGGTGAGAGAGAGAGTTAGTGAGGCTGCCATTAATGCATAGAGTGAGGAGAGAACTTCTAGAATAGTCATGGGCTCTAGAGAGGGAGAGGAAGTGCTGAAAAGTAGTAGAACAAAGGGGACTAATGTGGATCAAGGGAGAACTCAAAGTTTTGCTAATTGAGTAAGGAATCCAGGTTAGGGGAGTTCCTATTTGGTGTGCTAAATTTAATTGTATGTATTCGTGATATGCCTAAGGATGTGAGAATGCATCTCTTTCCTTTTCCTTCACATTTTGTTCGGGTTTCTGGAATTTTCTAGAAATCACATGGCGGTCACGCGCGACCCACCAGGTGACACAAGTTCCAAACCCAATTTTCTAGGTTTTTCTTCATGAACCGCTTGGCAGCGGAGGATGATCTGCCAGACGATGCAAATTGGGGTGCCAGTTGTTGGGTTGCTTTGGATTTTTTGGATTATCAGTGATGTTGCTATGATGTTTCATATGCGTGAAGGTGAATTTGTATGAGAAAAATTGACTGTAGACAATATGTTTATGTTGAATGTATGAATATTGTGTGAAATTGGGATTCGGGTTCGTAAGGAAATAATGTGGTATTTGAATATGATTTAAGGTATGTTGCAGGAGAATAATGGTTAAAATTGAACATAAACGAGCTTTGTGTGTAATAAGACCCTAAATTCATGTGAAAATGTGTGTTGGATTGGTTGGCTTGAAAAATAGGGGGCATACAAGTGTGGGAAATCTGGGCAGATCCCAGGTTTAGATGCACCGCCTGGCGGTATAATAACAGCTGTAAGACCCGTGAAAATTAATTAATTAATAAATGCGAGTAGGAAGAGCCTTTATGAAATTAAATATTGTTTGATGTGATGTGGAAGGTTACTAGCTCAAATGGTTGAGAGTACTTGGTTTGTGTGAGAAGACTTGGGTTCGAGTCCTAAGTATTTCATTTTATGTGTTATTTGATTTAATTGTATTTTGATAATATAATTGTGACTAGTGAGTGATATTGTAATCATAGGAATTATGATGGTTATCACAAAATCTGAATTGGCTTATTGGTGGTGCTTAAGCCTTATGAGTGAAGGGTCATGGGTTCAAACCTTAAGGGACATAAAGTTGACTTTATTTTTGCTAAAATTAGGGTGACTTGAAGGTGAAAAGGAAAAGGCAAACCTAGGGCCCCCCAAGAGGGGGCTGAAAACCATTATATAATGATCCTTTAATAGAAATTAAACCCACCATAAAGCCTATTTTTTTTTAACATTTAAACCCCTAAATGAGACACATATAAAAGGCCATTTTGAGGAAAAAAGTGGGTTTTGGCAGTGTTGTCAATTCGCTTGTGAGAGGAATACGAATTCTGAGAGTGTGAGGAGAGAATTGAGTGCTATTGGGAGAAGACTTGAAAGGAAGAATTAGGCGGATTGGGAAATTGGAGAAGAACCCTCAAAGGCTACTAGTTTGGTACCAAGATTTCAGGTTAGGGGAGTTAACTTTTGTGCATGTGGATTATATGACATGTGTCTGGTTTTGTGCCATGATTGCTTTTCTTAATTGATTCTTATATGCTCTGGAAATTGTAATATATTTGATGTGTATGAAACTTTTGGCTATTGGTTTACGATGCTATGCTTATTTTTCTGTTTTTATGATGAAAGGAGTAAAGGTTTGGGTTTAGAATGAAGGATCATAGATGGGTCTCAAGATTTTGGTTCAAATGTGAATATAATATGTCTATTTGGGTTGTTGGTGCTTATATGGTTATGCAATACGAATTACCCTGTGTTGGTGTGGTTTTATGGGTTGATTTCACGTATGAACAGGGGGGGATACTGCAATTCTCGCCCAAGCGATTCACTCTCGCCTAAGCGAGTCACTCTCGCCTAAGCGAGAGTTACAGAAATTCGTTACTGGTATGAGGGTCGAGCATCTCGCCCAGGCGACCTGAGTTAGTGTTAAGCGAAAAATACGTTTGGTTAGGCGAGAATGGATCGCCTAAACGAGGTCGCGATGAGACCAGATGATATTCACGCCGAATCCTCATCCAGGTGAGGGTTGTGTGGTTTGAGCGCACTAGGATCTCACTCAGGCGAGAAGGTCTCGCCTAAGCGAGAAATCTTGTTAAATATTGGTGTGTTGCTTGCGTTTTAGCTCAGGCGAGAAAGAATGGTGAACTTGGGCGAGAGATGACCTCGCCTAGGCGAGCAAACCTCGCCTAAGCGAGATATCGTGGTGAGGTCGTTGTTTCACACTCGCTCAGGCGAGGTGATTCAGCTTGGGCGAGACAAATGCACTTGCTTGGGCGAACAGACGTGGCTTAAGCGAGAATGGCAAGGAGCCAGGTTCTTATGTGTTGTTGTACTGAATTGCTTGGGGTTTCCTAGGCTAAGGAAATTATTTGCATGTGTTTGTGGTGTTGGGCTTGAAGGACTGAGTCCAATAGGGGTCTGAGATGTGCTTGATGATGGGACACATGATGGGCATGGAACTGAGTAGTTCCCGTCGGTTGCTAAGTGGCGAGGAGTCCTTAGTATGGTGAGTACATGTGTCGGGCACATGATGGGCAAGGAACTGTTATGTTTCCTGTCAGCTGCTATTGGGCGAGGAGTCCATAGTATGGTGATTGCGTGCATGCCATGGTCCGAGCGAGAGAGGCTTGGATGTTTTACTACAAACGAGGAGTCTGTAGAGCAGGACTATGAGAAGGATAGGCTCGTAGGTTTGGACCACGAATGGGTTAGTTTTGTGGGAGCACAGTGAAGTCCCAAGATCTAGTTCATGCAATTGACTCATGAAGGACTATGAGATCAGGGATGGGTAATTTGGAAATAATGAAATATTTTAGTGGTGTTATTTTCATTGGGTTGGAGGGCATATTTATTTTATGTTTTATGTATTTATATATCTGTGCACAGCTCACCTTATCTGTGTGTGTGTGGCGATGATCGGATAACTTATTATCCGGGAGTAGATGATTTGACAGGTGAGCCAGGAGATGCTTAGAGGCGGAGAGCAGGGGCTACCCGGGGCTTTTGAAAGAATTTACATTTTTTTAGACTTTTGATGTAATATTAATTATGTTGAACGTTAGTGGAATTGTAATAATGAAATTATGAATTTTTGAACTATGTTACAATTTAAGTGTTTTAAATTCCCGTGTTTTTTGAGAAATGAACTTATAATAAATGTGATGTTATTTTCTTATTTTTATTTAATTATTTAAACCCGTAATATCCTATCGGGATGTTACAATAGCCGCCAGGCGACACTGGAGAACAAGGACAAACCTAATGCTTGTGCTGAAATTTTAGTGTTTTGGGACTTTATCGAATAATTTTTTTATGTGAAAACGAACTTAGCATGTAGAGGATGTGTAAAGGTAAACACATATGGTATAGGGATAAAGTTATGTATAACCTTGCGATGATCGGGATTACATGAGCATAAAAAGGGTGGACTATAATAATTTAGATGATTCAGTGCATATTTGGGAACTGTACAGGCATCCAAAATTGGTCTGATTTATATCAACCTTGATGTGTGGTATTGTTTCTAACTAATTGAGGACGACATGCTATTAATTGGGAAAATATGTTGAGTGAAATGGATGAAATTGTAATTCAGTTATGTGACTAAGCCTGGATGAATGAGATTGATTTTATGTACGAGGGCTAGATTGTGTTCTTCTTTGGTCATTGGCAGGTGTAGTGATTGTGTTGTCTTGAAAGTATATGTGCAAAATTGACCACTTTAGTAGGGTAGACATGATAATGATTGAATTGGTGGCATGATTAAATGTGTGCATTGTAATTTAGTCTTGGTATTATGACTGGATAATCGTAATTGTGATGTGTTGTAGTGTATTGCGTGATTGGGGTCCCTTAAGACCTGTTTAATATGCCAAAAACCAGTAGCATTGCGCTACTAATATGGCGACTGGTGGCGCGGGGCAAGCTGCCATGCGGTAGATAACCAAAAAGTGACAGTGGTCACTGAACATGAGTGGCGCCTAGCAGCAAGGTTGGTTCCGCCAAGCGAAATCAGAGTGGCAAAAGCAATGGAAGGCACTTGGCGCTTGGCGGCGTGAGGTGCTCGCCAGGCGGTCTGGAACCAAGTTCTGCCTAGCAACATGAGAGGTGCGGCAGGCGATTTTGGGTGCAGAGTTGGATCGCGAGGAGGATTTATACACATCTTTGGATGAAGGTCATGATGCGATGCTTTGGTTGGGGGCCCAGTTACGAGTGTATCTTGTATTGGGGTAACACGTGGCCACTCGAGGTTGTAGCTTGGTGGTTTAGGAAGTCTAGTGGAGTGTGCGAGATCGTGGCTCGTACGACGAGGTTCCGAAAGATTGCCCTCTTTAGTGCAACTGATTGAATTTTGGTAGTCTGGGGACAACTACAAACTTCGATTCATTTTGGGGAACTCCACTTGGTGCCGCGGATTGTGGTCGTGGCAATTTATTCTCATGTGTGGACTATTAGGTGGGGGCCCAGTTACAAGTGTATCTTGTATTGGGGTAACACGTGGCCACTCGAGGTTGTAGCTTGGTGGTTTAAGAAGTCCAATGGAGTGTGCAAGATCGTGGCTTGTACGGCGAGGTTTCGAAAGATTGCCCTCTTCAGTGCAACTGATTGAATTTTGGTAGTCTGGGACAACTACGAACTTCGGTTCATTTTAGGTAACTCCACTTGGTGCCGCAGATTATGGCCCTCGTAATTTATTCCCGTGTGTGGACTATTAGGTGTTGGCTTGTAGTCGGAAGGGCGAGTAGACACTCGTGTAGCAAAGATCGATCAGTGTATTCACCAAATGGTGTAGAATCAAGAGGCGTCTAACGTAAGGTTTGGAAGTTGAGGAACTGAGGAATGGGAGATGCTAACACATGTTACGGTTTTGAGATGCTTAATTGATGTCATGTTTTACTTGTCTGTTTATATTGAGTTCACCCTATCTGTGTGTGTTTGACGATGATCATGTAACTTGTTACATGGGAGCAAATGTTGATGCAGGTGAGCTTGTGGATGCCTAGAGACGGAGTGGGGAACAACTATGGGAGTTTTACTAGTTCTTTTTACGGAAGTTTATGAACTATTTTGTGTTGACTTTATAAACGCTATCATTGTAATAATTGAACGTCGTAGTTGGGTTTAAATTTTGGCGCGTTGAGATAAAAGATTTAAAATATTCCCGTTTTTTTTTTTTTGGAAAGTACTCAATAATAAATGAGGTTTATTATTATTTTAATTTCAATTTATTTTAAACAAGTAATTTCCGGCTAGGACGTTACATATTGTCTTGCATAGACTTATACTCCTCATTCATTACTTCAATCCATTTGCTTGATTTAGGCTTGACGGAAGTTGACTGGGTCATCTTTCATCATACCATTATTTCCTTTATTTTCATGGAGAAATACTTCATAATAATTTGGAATAATATTTCTCCTTTCTTTCATGGATCTCAGCAAAGTTACTGGCTCATGAAGCATAGGTTCTTAAGGAGTTTGAGTTTGTTCTCGAGGATCTGAACTTGTTTCATCAAAAGCAACTATATGAATCAGATATGGAATTGTCATTGATTCTTCCTTGAAGACGAAGTCTTTAACCTTATTGTCTTTAACCTTATTCTTCCCCCCAAACTCAATATCCTCAAAGAATATAACAACGCTCGTTTCAAAATTTGTCTTTAATTTGGGATTATAGAACTCATAGCCCCTAATCTCGTTGATTTGGTCTATTTACCTTTAACACATTCAACACAAACATAAAATTTTATGAAGTCAATGGAATCCAAGATCATTTGACACAATTCGTTCAACTCTATTATTAGAGATGTGACCTAGAAGCCTGTGTCATAATGCTCCTAAATCAATATCTTCAATTTTATGCTTAGTACCACACTATTCCGTATAGAAGGATTCACTATAAGGAGGTCACCTATCAAGCATATATAGATTATCAAGTCTTTGGACAATAATATTAACTACTAGTGGTTTCTTGTTGTAATGATCAACCATTGATAATAAAACATGTCCAACAACAAACCCATCTTTGGATTGATTTATCATTGACAAAGGAAAACCTTATAATTATCACATGTTTACCTTCACAAGTGTGTATGTAATACAATCAAATATTAATATTCCTTTAGGCCGACTAATAATTGCATGGATATACTTAAACAAAAATATTTAACATTTCTCACGAACTATCTCCTCAAGAGAGATCACTTTGGCGACTTCTTGATTCAATATGCTCGTAAAAAATGTTAAACTACCAAAATTTGAATTCTTATTTATATATCAAAATCAAAATTAATTTTAATTCAAATGCCTATGCATGTAAGCTTCACAAAATTTATTAATTTTTATTTTATTTTATTTAGTCATTTCTTTATTATGATCACGTAACCTAACATTCATGTGATGAATCCTAACCCAAACTAGAAAGCGGCTAAGTAGGCCAACACCTCAACAATGCTAAATGCAACGACCTACGTCAGCCTCAACCTAGAATGGCCCACCACAGAACCTTGTGAGTAAGCCACAATCACAAGTACAATAACATCAACCTCCTTCGTTCAGGTTATGCAAGTTGCCCCAAACAGTGTCAAAACAAAAAACCACCATAGACACTAATGTGGACCCCCACAGTGAGCAGCGCGACTCCTCTTTAGCTTCGCCATCATGACAAACGCAAATTGTTGCTCCCACTATGAACGCACCACCTGTTGTCGCGAACACGCCACCTCTGCAGCATCATCACTGCTCTCATTGGAAGCGAATCAAACGAGATCAGTGAAGCCACCGCGAGAGAGAAAAACCAGATCAGGAGTGCGACCATATAATCACACTACTTCCAAATGTGAATACATAACCTAGTGGATTTTGTCTCATCTAAATCATAGATCTAGTTAGCATCATTGTACCCTTATAGTACAATGGAAAATCCACTATATTCAATAGCATAATTCATTGAATCTCTTAGATATGTCATAAGTCTTGAAAGTGCATCTTAACATTTATAATATTATTCTTGGGATAGTAATATATGTCTCCTTTCCTTATGATTCTAACTTCTAAAATCACATTGGATTCTCCTAGAAAAAACTTATATTTCAAAGTTAGATTCTAGAAACAACTTCATTCTAGAGACTATTTTATTGCATATATGAGTCATTAGCACGTCATCCACATATAAATATATAATGACATATTATCTATTTTCAAATTTAGATTACTATCAATATCATATGTGAAAAGCCATCACAATTAATTATCATTATTTTATCCCTTTTAGTAATTAAGTAATATTACCTTACACCCCACACTATTAAATATTAAGATTGAAATAATAACTTGGGACACAGGCCCTCAAGAGGACATGAATGAGCCACTCAAGTGTCTGATCTCGATCCAAAGCACCAGGTTAACAATTTATTTCTCTTGGTCCACGTAAGGACAACTTATTAAAAATGCACAAGGGTTCTTCTCCCTCAAAAATGCAAAGTATAAGGAGGAGAGGCCACCCATCATCAACTTGAGACTCCCTATTCTCCATTGCAATTCTCATTACCATCACGCCAGTGCCCTCACCGGTAGTGCTAGAGTCGTTAGATCCATCGTCGCTATGTTGTCATCAATATCCCCCTCACGAGCACTCTCTAGGTCACCTGAATGTGACTATGCCTTCCCCCTCACGGCATCGCGGACGGGTTGTTTGGCGTCGTCTTACCATTCAACTTCAACGAGAACGAGCACATTGAAGTGGAGCTTGAAGTGGCTGGCACTACAAACGCCACCGGAGATCTCAGCAACCCAAGAGGTCATGTGGAAAACTCGTGAGTAATATGAGTCATTCTCACATTCACCGTACCACCGTTGGCTCGACGTTAAGGTCATAAAAGGATACCAATTTCGTTCTTTCTTCTAAGGAAAAGAGTAATTGACTCACTCAGAGTGACCATGTTTCCAATTATTCTACTCCCACCCAAATCTTAATCATGGCTCTGGGTTAGGTTGTCTTGGTAGCAAATAGACCTTCCATAGGTAAAAATAATCGTGTCCATTGCAGATAAAGTTAAAAAAAAAATCCAAAAATATGTATGTTTCTCATTAGGCCCAAGTTATTGTGATTTAAATTTCTCCAATAGGGAGAAATGAAAAATTTATGAACATTGGTATATTCTTGCATTTGGAAGGGAATATTCAAGTTTGATGTTTCTAACTCAATATAAGTACTTCTGTAGAAAAAGAACTTTGCAGGAATAAATAGTTTGATGGCAAGCTAATGAATGAAATAAAAAAGTTTCCACATTTGTTTGCAACCACGACCTATTTCCTTCTCTCATGGTGCAAAGTTGTGCATCAGAACAGGAAACCTTTCACAAGTGGAGAATCTGCCACAGGTCCTCCTCTCTCTTCTCCTCCATAGGGTCAAACGTAGGTGCACATATGTGTTTCAACACTACATGGATTTGCTCTTGTTCCACGTACAGATCCTATAATTCCTTTTTTTTTCTGGTAAATCCTTAAGATCGTAGGGAAACCTACTTGGAAAACTGATAAGAACATAAATTACAAAGGATTTCCTGAGGCGTGTAAAATCACTACCATTAAGGATTTATCCGTAGTATATGTGCAAACCCCCAGGGTACAACAAGAGCTTTTTGGACTTCTCCAAGATATCAAAACTAGTAAGAATTAGTCTCTTATAAAGCAAATATAAGTCCAGGATAAAATAGTAATAAGATGCACCAAAGAGAAGATAGGATGGGAAACTTATTGTGTGTGTTTTTCTTTTTTCAAGAGAGAGATCTTTTTTTTTTGTGAAAGTATGACAGAAGCCACGTTGAGTGTGAAAACAATTTTTAAAAATGAGTAAAAAATTGTGCATAAAGTTCCTTGAAAATCCCTTATTTTCGTGGCATGTGGCATGGGATTAGGCATCACTTTTGGATGCATTTAAGATGAAAGAGAAACCTTTCGGAATACCCATTTTTTCAACAAATATTTTCCTTACCCACTCATTACTGACGGAAAGTTCAATGAAATATCAAAATTTGTTATTAATTTTCTTTAGTAATTGCATATTATTGATAGATTTTCATTTGTTGATAAATTTTGGTTGGTAAATTTAGTGTTTCTAGTAGTGATTCAAATAATGCTAATTTCAAATTTTTAAAGTAATTATAACAAGTATACATGCATTCACTAAATCCCACCTTTCACTTAGTTGTTTAATTATGTTTCGAACTTAAAATCATAGCTTAATTATCATTTTGGTCCCCTAATTTGTTGGGTTGGTTCATTTTAGTCCCCTTATTATTTTTTGGTTCAATTTGGTCCTCTAATTCTTTAAAAGGTTCAATTTGGTCCCTGCCGTTAAGTCAACGTTAACACCGTCTCCGTACATGCCACATGTCATTTTGTGGAATTTTCCATTTTTTTTTATTTTTATTAAAATTTTTTAATTATTTTAAAAAAAAAAATAAACTGCCACATGTCACTTTATGGTTGTGACATGTGTCAATTTGAGATTTTTTTATTTAAAAAAAAAAATACTGCCACGTGGCAGGTGACGATTGTGCCACGTGTCAAGCTAACATTCGTTGTTTTCAATTTAGTTCCTCTATTTGAAATTTTGATTCAATTTAGTCCCCCAATTTTTTAAAATGATTAAATTTTGTCCTCTCCAATTTGAGACCAAATTAATAATTAAGCTTAATTACAATTTATATATTCATGTTAAAATAATTTTTTACCATTTATACATCAAATCACTCCCTAAATACTCATGCTATTTCATTTCTTACATTTTTCACTTGTAATTTTATACACTTGAAATTTTCTATACATGTAAAAAAAATAATTTGAATAGTTAGATGGAGTAATTTAATCTATAAATATAATAAAAATTATTTTAATATGTATATATAAGTTGTAATTAAACTTAATTACTAATTTGGTATCAAATTAGAGAGGACAAAATTGAATCAT